>VMHT01000080.1_pt1 | contig 216828 bp, 238 predicted proteins | sample 4693611 | NCBI WGS metagenome assembly VMHT01 (sample SAMN12280063, study PRJNA550983) | marine metagenome | isolation source: seawater sampled from same location over 5 years 0.02-0.2 micron viral filtrate | place: USA: collected off the coast of southern California halfway between the port... ... | reverse complement strand
TATATTTTTATATACATACCTAAAACACCAAACATACAATATGATCAGAATCCTCTTGTTGCGGTGACAGACATTTTTCGTTGGGGATTTCGTGGGTTTAATTATCACTGGGGACAAGTTCGTCAATATACATGGGAAGAACTTCAAGGGAACTTGTATGAAATCTATCCAGATGAACTTGCAGATGTTCGTGAAATACCTTTTGGTAAAAAAACCAACAATTTCCAATAAATAGCTAAAAACAATAATGGCTGACGAATATAGATATCCAATAGCTCAGATAACAGATGACACCGACTATTTGCAGATAAAAGTCGTAAAGTATGAGGCGCCTGGATTTATAACACAATTTCAGCAACCAACATCTTCAGATGCTTTAGCAGCAAATATAGAAACACCACTTGCAACTATTTTTCTTCCAATTCCCGAAAATATTCAGGATAGCAATGCAGTTAATTGGGGTGATGATAGTTTGAATGGACTTGCCGCCAGAGCTATTGGTTCGGGAATACGCGTTATTGGTGACAATGGAAATATTATTGATGCAACAAAAAGACTTGCTACTGAAGCAGCAAGTTTCGCTGGAGATGTAATGAATATACCCGGAACAATAAGAAATTCATTTATTGCGGCAAAGGCAGTTGGAGCATTTACAAACGTCAATGCACAGGGAGTTATTTCAAGACAAACCGGACAAGTATTGAATCCAAATATGGAATTGTTATTTAATAATGTGACTTTGAGATCTTTTAACTTTCAATTTGATTTGGCACCTAGAAATAAAAATGAAAGTAGAGTGATTAAAAATATTATACGAACTTTTAAAAGAAGTATGAATGCCAAAAATAGTGGAACTGTAGGAGCTGAAGGGTTGTTCATAGCATCTCCAGATGTATTTCAACTTGCTTATAAGACAGGAAGTAACGATCATAAGTTTTTGAATAAATTTAAACCTATGGCATTATTGAATATGGCAGTGAATTATACCGGTTCTGGAACTTATGCGACATATGATGATACAACACCAGTTCATATGCAACTTTCACTTCAATTCCAAGAACTGAACCCTGTATATGCCGAAGAATATAATGAATTAACAGAAGAAGACGGAGTAGGATTCTGATGAGTTATTTTAGAGAACTTCCAAACTTAGAATATGAATCACCATTTGCCACTAGGATATCAAGTTCTAGTTATGTTCAGGCAAAGAATATTTTCCGTAGAATGAAGATTCGAGATGATCTTCAAAATATTTTTACTATTTTTAACAAATACGAAATTAGAGAGGGTGCAAGACCTGATACAATCGCAGAAGAAATCTATGGCAAATCAGATTTAGATTGGGTTGTTTTACTTTCTGCCAATATCATCAATGTCAGAGATCAATGGCCACTGTCTAGTAAAGACTTGTATGAATATACTGTAAGTAAATATGGACTAGAAAATATTAATAATGTTCATCACTATGAAACAAAAGAAGTTAAAAATTCTGATGGCAATTTAATTTTACCAAAAGGTCGAATTGTTGATAAAGATTTTTCTATCAGATTTAAAAATGGAGCAACTTATATTGAAAGATTAAATGTTACAACTACGATTTCTAACTATGTTTATGAAATGAAAGAAAATGAAAAGAAAGAAACCATTTATATCTTAAGACCATCTTACTTACAACAGTTCTTAAATGATATGAGAACTGAGATGGCATATGACAATTCATCTCAATATATTAATAAGAATTTGATTAGAACACAAAATACTAGAATATCATAAAAAAAGGAGGGTATTAACCCTCCTTTCATATCACTCGGCAAGTTTAGCAAAGTAACTCAGTGCATCGTCATCATCTTCAGTGCTTGAAGGCATGATGTCGGGAGAGTTAAAGGACTTGCCACGACCCTCACTTAGGTCATCAAGGTTTTCACCACGGTTGTCACGACGGAAGTTCTCTTCTTCCTCGACAGTTTCCTGATCTTGGAAGGAAGGAGTGCCCTTGTTACCAAGAACATAGTCCAGACGCTTCTTCAGGGCATCATAGTCCTTGAACTGATCTGCTGCGACAAACTCCTGCAGAGAATACTGACCTTTCCAGATTGCTTCCATTGCGTCATCGTCATCAAGAAGTGCATCTTGACGTGCAAACTCAGAAGAGTCATAGTTGCGATAACCGGCAACGTTCTTTGCCTTCAGTTTGAAGTTGGCACCTTGCCAGAAGTCGAACGGATCGATTGCTTCCTCGTCCTCAAACTCAGGTTGCATTGCTGCAGTCAGTTTGTCAAAGATCTTCTTACCATACTTGTACAGGAAGACCTTACCTTCATTCTCGGGATTGGCAGGATCCTTGACCACATAGATGTTGCTGATGTAGGTCAGTTTACGTTTCTGCTTACGTGCAGTCTCCTTGCCAAGATCTGTGCCATTGTTCCACAGCATGGTGTTGTATTCGGACACGGGATCCTTCTGACCAAGAGTGGTTAAAGAGTTCTCAATGTACCAACCACCAGGACCTTGGAAGGCATGGGAGTACAGCTTCACAAACGGCAGATCTTCACCGTTAGGAGCAGGGAGGAAACGGATAACGGCATAACCATTGCCGCTTTTGTCAACGTCCAGTTTCCAGAGACGTTCATCACCTGTATTGGTAGTGTTCATCTTTTCGACTTCCTTGACCAGTTTGGCAGTCAGGGAGCCAAGTTTAGATTGCTTTTTAAGATCAGCAAAAGACATTCGGATTACCTCGGATTTTGTTAGATTAATTTGGTTGACTTAGATATTATAGCAAGGTTGCTCTCAGGCGTCAATATAGTCCTTGAGGGATTGGACAGTTTGTTCCATAGTCGAGAACAAGACGTTCATATCTGTTCCTGGTGGGAATCCCATCAGAACCACAGATTTTTTCAAGTTTTCTCTCATTTCAACGGCAGCAGGATCATCAGAAAGTGACAATCTTGCATACATGACTCGTTGTTTTTCAAGAAGTTCAATCATCATATCAATATGTTCCAATTTTTCTTCAGTATCCATCATCCCGAAAGATGCTGCATCAGAATACAGTGCTTCTTGAAGACTATTGATTTTAGTTAATTCTTCCTGAATAATTTCAGAATTAAAAAATTCACTCATTTACAATTTTCCTTAGAAGTTTTTTGTAATGGAACACATCAATATTTAGAAAGGGTAGATATTTTTTAATTTTTAGACTGACGGTTTCCCACACGGGGTCATCCAGTTTTTTATCAAATTTTTCACGAAAAGAAAAAATCTTTTCACAGATAACTACATTTTCAATACTCACGTCTCCTGCCAAATATTTTTTTAGAATTAGTGGATGTCCTTTGGAACAGTTGAAGACACTCTCTAATTCGTTTTCCGATAACAATTCGTTCATTTGTTCTTTGAACAAGTAACTCAAACTCTGCTGTCGTTTCATCCATTCGGCGTAGTTTCTTTCTCCAGAATTGATAATTTCTCCAATCCATAGGTTTTGTGGGTTGTCTGCAGAAATAAAATTAGATACAAGAAATTGAACAACTTCTTGATCCGAATATTTTCGGGAGGTTTTTTCAAACCAATACTTATCTTTCCTTTTATTAAAAGATGTTACAGTAGCTCGTGTTTTTGCACCGTAACGAAAGAAGTCATATTTTGGATTTGTAAAGTGATTTTTAAGTGACAAATAATGTTGATAAGTTTCAAAGGGAGTCACGGTCATAAAGGAAGTTTTGCTCTTGAAGTTTTTTTCATAAAATTAAGTTGAGTCGCATCCCACTTTAGTTTTTCTTTCAGTGGTTTTGACACTAACTTTGTCACAGATTCTATCTCAAGTTCATTAATTTCACAATAGTATATTATTGCATCAATATAGTTGAGTTTTTCTGTGGCAACAATAGACTCAATTTCTTGAGCAAATTTTGATGGAGTTAAAAATTTCTTTTCGATTGCTTTTTCTAGTTCCTTATTTGGTTCCATAGAGTTCCAGTTTATCTGCAACAAACTTTCTAATGTATTGGGTAAGAAGTTTGATGTACTTTGATTTGTCTCGTTCTTCATAGACGACGCATTCTCCATTTTCGCAGGCCATAATAATTACAAGTTTTTTGACAGAAATTCCTGTCAGTTCGTACAGCATACAACCATATGCCATGCACTGTACAAAATAGTTATCGATCCACTCTCGTGGTTTCGGTTTCTTGGATGTTTTGAAATCAATTATTGCTAGTTCGCCTTCATATTCGGCAATACAATCAACCGTTCCGGCAATACCAAGTTGTTTACTATATAGGGAACTTTCCAAAGCATGAATATTGTCAATCTTGTTTAAGTCTGTTTTTGAAATCTTAAAGAGAAAATCAGAAATAGGTTGAACAGTCGGAAGATCTTCATTTTTTAGGAAATGTTCAGTAAGAGTGTGCATGTCCGTACCACGACTTGTTGCCTTTTTCGTGATACGATCTGCTTCCTCATTACCAACTTTTTTACGCCACTTGACAAAAATCTCCTTATTAAAATGACTGGTCACCGAAGTGATGGAGACCAGTCGGAGGAGTTCTTCTTCATCAGGCACAGAGTAATACCTTACCCCATCAATAGTCTCCCTTTCAAGTTGTGGGAGACCAATATCAACATGATTAAACATTAAAAACCTGCTTCCATTTTTGCTATGATGTATTCTTTGACTAATCCAGATCGAACAATATCATCGACACCAAACTCTATTATATCAAAAGATTCCATTTTTCTCAAGATGTTCATGAAGTCAACAATACCATTTCTGTCATTTGATTTTGTTAAATCAGACTGACGTGCATCTCCACAGAAACAAATTTTGGTATTTTCACCGACACGAGTGATAATGGAATCTAATTCATGAAAATTGAGATTCTGAAATTCATCAACTATGACAATAGAATTATCAAGTGTTGTTCCACGAAGAAATGATGTGCTCCAGAACTTAATTGTATCTTGCGATTTGAGATTACCATAAAGCATTTCAAAGTCTGCATCACTAGGCATCTGGAACATGTACTTTACCATATTCTTATAAGGAATCTGATAAATGTCTGCCTTATCCTCATGGTCACCAGGGAGAAATCCAATTTCTCTAGTTGCCACAAGAGAACGTACAAGGTAGATTCTTTCATATGGGGTGTTCTCGGAAAGAACATCCATTAGTGCATTATACAGAGTAATAAAAGTTTTACCTGTTCCGGCACATCCATAGGCGACAATGTGCTTCCCATCTTTATACGAATCAAAAAGTCTTTTTTGATTATCAGAAAGTGGTTCAATATCTACAAGATATTCTTGACTCAATGGTTTTTTACGCTTCATCTGTTTTGCAGTAAGACCAACTCCAATGGGTTGCTCTGCAGATGAACTTCTTTTTCTTCTTGCCATACTAAATCTTGTTTATATTTGAACCGGGCATTTTTTTCACTTTTGATAATACATCATTCCAACCAGGATTTTTCTTGCGAAGTTTATCCTTCCATTCACCAACTTCGCCAAAAGATGGTGAGTTTTCAGGAGTATAGTATCTTTCCCATTCAGGATTGTCTTCTCTCCACTGATCCCAGTCATGAATGCTCATTACAACATCTTTCGTTTCACCAGTCTCTTTATGTTTTACAGGGTATGTTGCCATTGCTATGAATTCAATATAACGTATTTAGATCCACTCCAGTGCCTCTGAAACAGACGGGAACTGCTCTTTGAACACTTCCTTACATGCCAGTGCAACGTCCATGTGCTCCTTCTGAGTGCCGTTTGCAGACCTCAGATTGATATAATGAATCCATGAGCGACACGATCCTGTCATATAGATTTTAGTAGGAGTGCAGAGAGGAAGCACATTTCTGGCACATTCCTTTGCCACTCCTCGATCCAACATCTGCTGATACAATGCCATGGCAGAATCAAACAGAGTTTGCATTTGTAATTCTAAATTCTGAACCACAAACGGATCAAGATCATCAATAGAGTTTTGACGATTCTTGGTGTCTTGACGACGCATCTCAGGCAGAGGAATCTTGTCAAACCCTAGCAAAGACGAATCAGCATACCGTTGGGAAAACTCTTGATATGTGAAACTCCTATGGCGTAGTATTTGAGCTGCGATTGCTCTTGTAGTTTCAATCTCCAGAGTCATGAAACTTTGTTCAAACACACTCCAGTGATTGTGCTTGATGCAATACTTCAGAAGACCAGAATACTTTTCATTATCCTGATTTGAAGGGTTGCTCACACGAGCAACATATGCCATCATTTTCTCTGCATCAGGAGTGATACTAATAAGTTTTACTGTCATAAGTCCTTAGTCTGGGTAACCGTCATCATCATTAAAAATTTCATCATAATCTCCATATTTAGATTCTGGAGGATCGTCAAAATTTTCTCTCTTATCAATATATGCATCAGTATCAGAATAAACTTCTGCTTTAAGAGAGTCAACCAATAGTTCTAAATTTCTAACTATCAGTTTAAGTCTTTCCTTCTCCATAAAAATAGAATAGCATTTGTCCATTTTACACAAAAAAAGAGGGGTAGTCAACCCCCCGTATTAAGTAAAATTTTGCAAATTCTTTTACAAGTTCCTTGGTCTTCATCGCACTCAATTAGACAATCGAAGTAATCATTTATCAGATCTAATTCGTCATTACATCTGTCTACGGTTTCCTCAAAATGATGCCACTCCGCTAATTGATTACGAGATAGTCGATCATGCATTTCATCTCTCGCAATTTAATTTTTTTTATAACAAAAGCATATTTTTCACTTCATATGCTTTTTCCTAATTCTATATTATATAGTTCTGTTTGTGTTAATTCACTAACATTTGTTTCTTTTTTACATAAGTATAAAAAAAGAGAGGTTTTTCAACCTCTCTCGAATATTTTCCAATTTTGTGTTCCTCGTGATTTGAGAAAAACCCATTTTGCATAGGACACTCCACGATACGTCAAAAATCTAAAGACTTTATCTGGATCATGAATTTCTGGATCATATTCTGGAAGATCATAACAAAATTTGATCTTCAGCATTTATTTCTCCTCAACTATGTTTGAGAAATATGATCTCACCATATAGTAAAGACATTGCAGCAAAACATCCTAAGGTAATTACTCCCGTGATTTGTAGTGCTTCCATAATTGCCTCACTTGGTGTAGGTGCGACCACGATAGCAATAGGTGCCATGGGCATCTTTTTGCTCTGAACCATTCACATTATACTTAACACCACGATATGCAGTGTGAGTAATTTGTGCATTGTGCAGTGCAGACTGCTTTTCGATCTGCTTCTTGATCAGTGTAAGTGTATTCATTGTAGTACTCCTAAAGTAGTTGGATTTTTAGGCCCGTTCCTTTAGTCGTTTGCGTCCCAGTTACATTTTGGTGATGATTCCTTTACGGTTTCAATCAAATCAACTTTTACTACTGGTGGCAAATTTTCTTGAATTTTGATTTTTTCAATTATCTTGAAAGCATCAGAACACAATAAATTTGCATAGAAATAAAAGTCAATCATGGGATGAACGCTCCGTTCCGCGACTTACTTGCGACCCCATCAAATATTATGCTTTGAATACCAATAAAAGTATTGCAAACTGAATACTAATCTGGGGTTGAACGATGGGTTTATTATAACCCCCATAAGATATATAGTCAAGTAGTTTTGTAATATGTGTTACATTTTATAGTCTTCAGATTCTCGTATCAATTTTTCTATAATTGTATCCTTTCCTCCTAGTGTCTCAATTGTATGAAGATTGGATTTTTGAAATTTTTTTAATTTCTTATATTTTTTAATTAGGCGTTTCATATCTTGTTTCGACATTTCAATATCGACAGAATCTATATCAAATCCTTTACTCATTTTTTAAAAAACCCTACAGACTAAAAATTTTCCGGAAATTTTTTCCCCCTTTCAGGAAATTCACTTCCGTTTTTTCTTTTCGGGTGCCTTATAACCCCACATCTTTGGATTGACTGAACCATATCCAAAGTCAATTGCTTTTACTGCACCCGGACCATAATTATCATAATACATATCAAAAATATGAACCGATTTCTTACCTCTGGTAAGATCGATACACTCAACACCATTATCAATGTATTTTACAATTCTGGCATCAGTTGGAAAAGACTTATCTTTTGTCATTTCCAATGTGGTTTTTTGCAAAATAATTTCACATCCATACTTTGAAGGATTAATACCTTCCATTTCCTCCTCTTTCCTTTGTGGTTTAGGTTTTTGCTCGACAGCAACTGTCATGATCGTCCTCCCCATTGAATATCAGAATATGCTTCTGATACGATTTCTTTTGTAATTTTATACTTATCTTCTAAATTTCCATCCTTTACCAGACACAAAATTTCTGCCTCTAGTGGATGAAGTCCTTGAAGAATATTAATAAACATTGTTTCTCGACGAATACCATTCAATCCAGGATTACCACCTTTCACGAATTGATAGAAGTTTTTAAATTCTCTACGAATAGTTGTTCTACCTTGTGAATCACCGGCTCCCAGTGAAAAAGAACCATTTTCATGTAATTTACGAATCGATTCATCAATCTTTGTAGAAAGTGTTCCACTGTATGTAACTTGATCTTCCGGATCTGCATAAGGAACTTCACCTTCTGGAAGAAGAGTTACAATAGAATCATCAAAATTCCAAATAAGAATTCCTTTTAAAGAAAGTTCTTCATATTTTTTGAGAACTTCAATCTTTTTTGTTTTAGATCTTTGTCTGGAAACTAAATCCAGAATCTCGAACATAAAAGGATTTTTTGGGAGATTTAAATTGGTGGAGGATTTTGCCGTCACAGTGACTGTTTTAGTTGTCCTCGTCGTTTTCTTCGTTGTCGTCATAATAGTTTTCAAAATTAAATGCTATGACCTCATCTGGAATAAGATTTCCTTGTTCATCGAACATTTCGGGGTGAGGTCTTGGTACTTCCCGATAGTTCATCATATATTCTCTAGCAGTCCAACCACTTATAATTCCTACAATTAAAAAAAGTACGGTTAGAAATGAACCGAAGACTAAACTAACTGCTAACATTTTTTTTCCTCCTGGGAGATACCTTTTTCTTTTTTAAATTAAAAGAAAATTCAAAGTAGATGGTAACTTCCCGATTTAGAAAGAAAACCATCTTATCAAAGATGATGTGAAATTGGTTTTGCTTTCTTTTGCCTCCATTAAGAAAGAGTTCAACACCACGATTTACATGAATATTATTTTTATTTATTACAGATTTATACGATTCGTTGCTCTCTGAGGAATTTGATGGTGTCAACACAACCTCCTAAGTTTTTATCATTGCAAATAACTTGTGGAAAGGTAGATTCTACACCAAATTTTTCATAAAATTCTTCTCGTGTAAAATCTCTGTCTAAAACATAGACCACATGCCTTTGCTCTGACAACTCTAACACACTCTTGACCTTTGTGCAATAGGGGCAGTTAGTTTTTGAATATATAATGAAATTCATGTTTTGAATGGTAACTAATCTAATTATACTTGACAACCCATGAAAATACAAGTAAAATACCTTTGTTAGGTTTGAAGAAATGGCTCAAGACGAATTACTATCATTATTTCCGACACCCGTTCTTATTGCACCTTATCCTGTGTCATATGACAAAGAACTTAAATTTATTCAAGATTTACCATGTCGTAGAGAAAATAAAGGCGGTGATGCCGCAAACAAAATTCATTATAATCGACAATCTGAAAATACTTTTGTATTAGATGAACCAGAACTGGCAAATGTCAGAGAGTTTATTAGGTCCAAAATATTTAAGTTTGCACGGGAGATCATGTGCTCTAAGGATGAGGTGGTAATTACACAATCATGGATCAATAAATCTGGTAAGGGTGAATCACATCACGAACATGTGCATCCCAATAGTATGATTAGTGGTGTGTGGTATCCTGTTATTAATGAACAACTGCCACCGATTCAGTTTCGTAGTAGAGCACAACGGGATATTGCTTTGTCGAATGAAAAATACAATAACTTTAATAGTGCAACATTCATGCTGCCAATGAAGATGGGTGAGTTAATTATCTTTCCAAGTAACCTGACTCATAGTGTTCCTGCTAATCAATCAGACACTGAACGTATTAGTTTGTCGTTCAATACCTGGGTGAAGGGTAGTCTGGGTGACATTAATTCACTGACTTATCTGCCATTAGATCGTTGTGTCTGAATTATCACGTCCTCTACCAGAATTTCATGGATTTGGATATAGAATTGCACAGATAGAAAACAATACTCATTGTAACTATAAGTGCTGGTTCTGTCCTAATGCCTATGATAAACCTGCACCGAAGGAGTGCATGACCCTGAAACAATTCAGAAAAATTCTCAATGAAATTCGTTCTGTTTATACACCATGGGAACTGAATGATATCTCATTTGCAACATATAATGAACCGAACCTTGATGATACCTTCAAGGATAAGTTGCAGTTGATGACTGATATGGGATTTGATTATGAGCATATCTCCAATGGTAGTATGGTTACGACAGAACTGACTGACTGGTTGATTGCAAATCCACAGAGAATCAAACAATTTCGTCTCAACATTCCAACACTAGATGAGAAGAAGTGGAAAGATATTACAGGTGCATCAACTGCCGTGATGTATAGGATGTACTATCAGTTGATGTATCTGTTTGAGAACTCACAGAGACTGAACTTTCCCATTACCGTAATTGTAAATGGTGATGGCAGTGCAAGTCATAAGGAAGAGTTTATGAAGGTCTATCAGAAGTTTCAAAGATGTCCTCCTGGTATTAACTTCAGTATGACTGGACTGATTGATAGAGCTGGTACACTTGAGGGTGTGGAATGTGAGACACAGAAACTACCGATCGGTTCAATTGATTGGGGAGATAATCCATTAAGATGTAGTGCAGGATACTTTGACAACTTATACTTTGGAATCAAAGGTAATGTATTCTACTGTTGCCATGATTATCATCAAGAGTATAGTTGTGGTAATATAAATGATACACCACTCAAAGAACTTTTAAGTTCTGAGGCATATGAAACTCAAAAATTGAGGTTTCAAAAAGATTTTTGTCGTAAATGTGAACAAGCAAGACCACTGGAGTTAGTACAATGACCGTTTCACCTAACATGATTTCAATGAACAAATATGATACTCAACTGCGTGAATTGATTCATGTAGAGAAGGGTATTATTCCTGCTAATCTGTGTGATTATCTCGTAGAAGAGATTGAAAAGAATGAATGGCGTCCTCATACTTGGTATAATAATGTTGCCAATTCATTTGGTTCTGAAGAGACAATGGAACTGGATGTACAGAACATTACCGGTGAGCACCAACAACTGCTGACACCTTTTATGATCCAGGCAGGTACGGCATATAATGCAATCTATTCATTTCAGTGCGAAAGAACTCAGCAGATAATGAATAAGTTCAGTGCAATTCGTTTCAATCGTTATGCACCAGGACAGATTATGCGTCAGCACCACGATCATATCCATTCACTGTTTGATGGTAATGAGAAAGGTATTCCTGTCCTTTCATTCATTCTCAACTTGAATGATGACTATGAAGGTGCAGAACTATTCTTCTGGGATGATTATGTTGTCCCGCTGGGTAAGGGTGATATTATTATGTTCCCGTCTCTCTTCTTGTTCCCTCACGGTGTGAAGGAAGCAACTAAAGGTAAGCGTTATAGTGCAGTATCCTGGGCTTGGTGATTACAATCCACCGTGACCGTTGGATGCTCCTGCACCCCAAGCAGTAATTTGCGTGTTTAAATTACCAAAATCAACTGCATCTCCAGTGCTCATAATTTGAACATACTGAATTTGATCGGTATAACTAGGTGCTGCTCCCCCCATTACAACACATCTTGTGGAAGATGATACCCCCATTGATGCTCCTCTTACAGAGAGTAAATCTCCGAAATCAGTTGCATTACCAAGAGTCGGAATCGTAATATAATCAATATAATTATAATATGTAGGGACTGCATATCCACCCGCAATTATTCCACGAACTGAATTAGAAGTTATTCCTTGGGTGCCATGCCCCCTGCCGTAAGTTAAATCACCAAAGTCTGCAGAATTTCCCTGCGTTGACATTGTTATAAACTCAATATTAGTATAATAATTTGGATGAGATCTACCACCTGCATACACTCCACGAGTAGAAGAACACATTGTTGCGGCAGGATACTGAGATGACTGAGTTAAATTTCCAAAATCTTGTGCAGCAACACCTGTTGATGCTATGGTAATATAATCAATAACATCAGTTCCTTCACTACCTGGATGTCCACCCATGAATATTCCTCGGGTGCCATTTGATAAAGATCCTCCACCATATTTTGTTCCTGTTAAATCTGCACCAAAATCTACTGCATCTCCAGTAGATGCCATGGTTACATATTCAATATCAGATACAATAGCACCAGGTTTTTGACCACCAGCAGAAATTGCTCTAGTTCTGTCAGAAGTTCCCATGTTAACATGATTTCTATCAGATACCGTTAATTCGCCAAAAGATAGTGAATCTCCGGTTGTTGCTATATTAATATAAACAATTTCATCCAAATATGTATTACTTGGATTGTATCCACCCATCATTAATCCACGAGTTCCACCAGTCAATAAATCTGGTGACCAACTATCAACTTCCATCCATATTCCGTTGGGAGTTACTCCATCAGAAACGGGTCCGAGTATGTAAACTTCTAATTTCTTGGAGTCAGTATTAAATCTGATTGATCCTGCGGGTGCTTGATTGTAAGAGGGAAGTTCAAAATCATCACTTCCACCGAAGGCACTTCCACCTCCTACTGTGGTGTAACCTCCACCACCACCTCCTGCTCCACCAGAACCACCAGAACCGCCGGAGCCACCACCGCCTCCACCGCCTCCTCCACCGCCGCCACCGTATCCCATTATCCTATACCTCCATGTGAATCAGAAAAACCAGCAGTTTGATTTCTTGCAAGATCTAGATTACCAAAATCTTGTGCATTTCCGAGAGTGTTAATAGTTACATATGAAACAGAATCACCATCACTAGTCATATCACCAAAAATTGCTCTAGTTGGTGAAGAACACGCATTTGATAAAGAACTTCCATTAATACAATCACCAAAATCTATTGCATCACCAAGACTTGCAATCGTCATATAATCAATAACATTTGTAGTATTTGGAGATTGATTTCCTCCAAAAATTACTGCTCTTGTGGAATTAGAAGCACCTGCACCTTCTCTTCTTGATACTGTCAAATCTCCAAAGTCTTGTGCATTGCCTTCAGTAGATATTGTTATATACTCCACTATATTTGTATATAGTCCAAATGGAGATATAAATGGATTATTTCCTAGTGCAATGATTCCTCTGGTTGTTGACGCACCTGCCATACCATATGATGAATCTGTTGTCAAATCTCCAAACTTGGATGAATTTCCTGTTGTTGCAATAGTTATATAATCAATATCAGTTTTACCTCCAGCACCTGTGTCTGGTGAGGTATTTCCTCCTAGTGAAATACCTCTAACATTATTAGATAGACAAGTATTTGCTCTTCTTACCGAAGTTAAGTCTCCAAAGTCAAAAGTATTTCCAAGTTGAGATATTGTAAGATATTGTATGGTATTGATATTGGCAGGAAATTGTTCACCACCCATGAAGATACCACGAGTAGATGATGCACAACCACCAAATTCTGCCGTTACAGTAGTTAAATTGCCAAAATCAAGACCATTACCTAAAGTAGAGATGGTAAATTTATCCATCCCCTCTTTGAGACCTGTTGGTGTTCTACCACCGGCAAAGATACCAGTTCCTCTACTACCACGATAGGTGGTATCACCTCTTGGTAGTGACATTGCACCAGTAGAGTTCATCTCAACAGTGCCAGAAATTACAGGACCATGAGTTCCTTCTAAACCTTGTATATTGTTTACCTTAATCTCTGACATCTGTTAATATCTCATACGATTATTTATCCTAGACCACCATGAGAATCAGAAAGACCATCTTGTCTACCCCCAGCAGCAACAGCATCACCGAAATCTGCTGCATTACCAAGAGTTGCAATAGTCACATAATCAATGATGTTGGTATTACCAGGACCATCATTGCCTCCATAAAAAACTCCACGAATTTCTGTTGATGCAGCACCTCCATCATATCTTTTCAATGTCAAATCACCAAAATCAGTTGCATTTCCGGTTGTTGCTATTGTAATATACTCAATAACATTTTCTCTACTAGAACTTCCAGAACCAAGATCTGAGTTGCTTCCTTGTGCCTTAAGACCACGGACTGAATTAGAGCATCCAGTTCCTTCATTATTCTTTGATGAAAGTTGATCACCAAATTCTTTTGCATCACCCGTTGATGCAATTGTGATATATTCTATTATATTTACGAAAGTTGTTGCTGAGGGAACTCTTGCACTATAAAATATTCCGCGAGTTGGACTTGCAAATGATCCACCATCTCCAGATTCTATCTCCAAATTTCCAAAGTCAGTTACATCTCCTTTTGCTGATATCGTCACATATTCCATTATATCAACTTGAGAGGGATTGAATCCTCCCATAATAACAGCACGAGTCTGATTAGAACATCCTCCTGTTCCTCTCCTATTCCCACTCAAATCACCAAAATCAAAAGAATTTCCTGTTGCAGAAATAGTAAAATATTCTATATGAGTTCCAAGAGATGCAGCTATTGACCCTGCAAATATACCACGAGTTGACGAAGAAACTCCAGTTCCCCATATACTATTAGTAAGACTACCAAACTCTGTCGCATTACCTAAAGTTTGAATTGTTATATAATCAATCTTCTTTGACGTTGGTGAATCACGATATCCACCAGTAAAGACAGCACGACCTCTACTACCTCTCTCTGCCGTGGTTCCACTTGGAGGAATGAAATGTGCTGTGGAATTTACTTCTACAATACCATCAACTTCTGTTCCACTACTTCCATCTCTGTTAGTTATATTATCTATGAATAAATTTGCGGTTCTATCATCGCCTACACGACGATATCCTGATCCACCAGAAGCACCGGATCCACCTGAACCACCAGAACCAGATCCTCCTCCACCGGATCCACCTCCGCCTCCTCCACCACCATATCCCATCAGCTACTCCGACTATAGTGTCTCATAATATTTATCCCAGTCCACCGTGACCGTTGGAAAATGATCCAAGTCTTGCTCTACCATGAGTTAAATCTCCAAAATCAACTGCATCACCTTTAGACGCAAATTGAACATAATCAATAACATTTTGACCACTATATGTTGAACCAGTATCAGATCCACCCATAAAAACACATCTAGTAGGAGATGAAACTGCATTTAAATATGTTCTATTACTAGTAGTCAAATCCCCAAAGTCTATTGCATCTCCCAATGTTGGAATGGTAATTGTATCTATAGAATTTCCAGTTCTTGGTTGTCCACCACCAAATACTCCACGAATAGAATTAGATGCTCCACCCATTCTTATATTTTGTGATTGAGTGCAATCTCCAAAATAAGCAGTGTTTCCCTGCGTTGAATAATGTACATATTCAATAGTCTTTGATGATCCACTATCACTACCGGTTATATAATAACCACCTGCAAAAATTGCTCTTGTAGAATTTCCAAAATCTGCTTGTTGAATACGATTTGCACCGGATTGTATATCACCAAAATCTTGTCCATTACCCGTGGATGAAATTGTTATATAATCAATGGTATTTACGGGAGAGAATGCGTCATCACCTCTACCTCCACAAATTAATCCTCTTGTTTCATTTGAGTTGCCACCAGCATTGCTAGCAGTATCTCTACCAATATCACCAAAAGTAGTGATATTTCCGGTTGATGCTATGGTTATAAATTTTATATCAGAAATTTGACTAGTACTATCATTTGCGGGACCTGGACCTCCACCCGCGATAATTCCTCTTGTTCTGGATGAAAATGCAAACGGTTGTTGAATTTGATATGTCGTACCAAAATCAATTGCATTGCCAGTCGTGCTAACATTTATATAATCGATGAAGGAATCTACAGTAGGATTATCAAATCCTCCAACCATCACACCACGAGTTCCACCAGTCTGAACCTCTGGTGATGTTGTTGTGAGTTGAACCCATTCTCCTGCTGCAACAGTTCCAATACCAGCATAAGAACTACTATCTCCACCTTCCATTCCAATACGGAAATACTCTAACTTCATAGAGTCCGTGTTAAATCTGATTGCTCCTGGAGTTATATTAAGTGGTGAATTTTCTCCGTGTGCCATTATCCTAGACCTCCATGTGAATCAGAAAGAGATCCATAAGTTCTTCTACCAAAACTTAAATCGCCAAAGTCAGATGAATTGCCAGTAGTTGCTATAGTTATGTACTCTATTGTATTTCCAGCTGAGGGTGTTCCTGGAGTGAAAATTCCTCTTATTGAATTTGATGTTGATGTTGATGCCTCAGCACCCGCACCTGTATCACCAAAATCAATAGCATCTCCTAATGATGCCATTGTTATATAATCAATTGTATTATTATAACCAGGAGCGAGTCCACCCTGCATCACCATTCTTGTTGATGATGTCATACTTCCAGAAGTATTTGACCTTGTTACGGTCGAATCACCAAAATCAATTCCATTTCCTGTAGTCATTATATTTACATACTCAATAGCATTAATCCAAATATTAGTTTCTCCTGGGGTTCCTCCTCTTGTATTGGCCCATATTCCACGAGTTCCGTTTGATCCTGTGTGTCCTCTTCTTCCTTTAGTTAAAAGTTCTCCAAAATCAGAGGAATCTCCTTTTGTTGCTATGGTATAATATCCAATATCACCTAACCAAAGATTTGGTTTATTGCCTGCAGTTGCATAATCAAAATATCCACCAGCATATACTCCTCTAATTTGATTTGATGACCCTTTTTGATCTGGGTTGTAACTATGTACTAAATCTCCAAAATCAAATGCATTACCTACTGAGGATATTGTAATATAATCGATTACATTATAGTAAGCTACCGGGTGATTTCTTCCTGATATAAAAAGTCCTCTTGTAGAACTAGATCCACCTGGTTTTGAGGATCTTGGTACACTTAAATCACCAAAATCAGTTGCATTACCAAGAGTTGCAATAGTCACATAGTCCATGACTTGCTGTCCAGGATATGGAGAACTTGCGTCATATCCACCACCAAATACACCACGACCTCTACCACCACGATAGGCAGTATCACCAGAAGGCATTACAATACCAGAAGTTCCAGTGAATGTAGTGATACCTGCTACATCTGGCCCTCTGGTTGCATCTTGACTTTTGATTTGATCTATTCTAAATTCTGACATTATAACCCTCCGTGACCATTAGATGTTCCACCACCACCACTTCTACCCGAAGTCAAATCTCCAAAATCAACGGTGTTACCAGTAGTCATAATTTGAAGATATTGAATTGTATTTACCCTACCATTTCCGGGAGATAGTCTTGTGCCGTATGCAATTCTAGTTGGACTTGCACATCCGGCAAGTTCTCCACCACTCTCAGTTAAATCACCAAAATCTTGAGAATTTCCAAGTGTTGCGATAGTTATATAAGAGATATTGTTGTAACTTGTTGCTGTTGATTTATATCCACCAACAAATATTCCTCTTATAGCATTTGATGCTCCACCAGCACCACCTTGTTGAAGATGAGAATCACCAAAATCTGCTCCATTCCCTTGCGTTGATATTGTTATAAACTCCATTAGAGAATTTGTTGGAGCATTTGTACGCATAATCACCCCTCTGGTTGGTGATGCACAAGCAGCTTGTTGTCCTCCACCACCATGTATTAAATCACCGAAATCTTGTGCTGTTGTTCCTGATGTTGCAATTGTAAAATAATCAATGGTAGAAGTAATGCCCCCTGTAATATTACCACCAGCAGTTATTCCCCTAGTTTGATTGGAAAATTGGGCAGCAAAGACCCTTACTACAGATAAGTCTCCGTAGTCAAATTGACTTCCGGTTGATGATATTTCAACAGCATCAACTGTATTTACATATGTTGGTTGTGTTTGACCACCAAATAATCCCCTTGTTCTAGACCCACAACCAGCACCAATCATTTGTGCCCCATTAGTTAAAGTATCAAATGCTATTGCGTTTCCTGTTGATGAAACATTAATATAATCAATTACATCACTGATAGGAAATCCACCAGCAAAAATACCACGAGTTCCACCAGTCTGAACCTCTGGTGACGTTGCTTGTATTTCTTCCCACTGACCAGCAGCAAGTGTGCCGATTCCTGCCATTGAAGCAGTTCCATTATAGTTTGTACTACCACGAAAGATCTCCAACTTCATGGAGTCGGTATTAAATCTAAATGCTCCTGGTTTAATCGTCATCAGATATTACTCTCCATAGTTATATTTAGAGTCCTCCGTGACCGTTGGAACAAGCAACGCTATTGGCTACTGTCTGAGTTAAATCTCCAAAATCTGATGCATTTCCTGTGGTTAAAATACTAATAAATTCTATAGAATTTGTAACTGTTGGAGTTTTAATTCCCATAAACAATCCACGAGTTGATGAAGAACAACATCCAGCTCCACCAGATAAATTATTTTGAGTTAGATCACCAAAATCTTGGGAATTGCCTGTAGATGCAATGGTTATGAATTGAAGCACATTGGATGCAGATGGATTTCCCATATTAAAAATACCACGAGTAGAATTAGATAATCCTTTCCCACCATTTGCCGAAAGAATATCACCAAATTCTTGAGTGTTGCCTGTTGTTGAAATAGTTACATATTGTATGGTATTAATCATACTTCCATCTGATGCAGTGTCTCCTCCGGCAAGCACGCAACGAACTAAAGATGCAACCGATGCACCACCAGATAAGTTAGTTGATATGTCACCAAAATCTACTGCATCTCCTGTTGATGCTATTGTCATATAGTCAATTACATTCACAGCAGATCCAGTATCTCCACCAAACCTCAATGCTCTAGTATCATTACTTCCCTGAGAACCACTTGCTGTTGAAGTTTGTGTTAGATTTCCGAAATCAGTTGCATCTCCAGTAGATGCAATCGTCACAAAATCAATCTCATTCTTTCTTGTTGGTGTTCCTCCACCAAAAAATAATCCTCTAGTTCTTGAGGCACCTGCCCCTACAGCAAATCTAGATACAGTCAAATTACCAAAATCTTGTGCATTCCCAAGAGTAGAAATCGTTACATAATCTATAGTGTCTGTAACACTTGGTGTTTGTCCACCTGCTCTCAATCCACGAGTTCCTGTTCCACCAGCAGAGTTTGTTACTAACTGATTACCAAGTTCCTGGTTATTAACAATCACATCAGCCCAATGAGTTCCTGTGTAATACTCAAGATGACCACTATCAGTATTGAAACGAATCATTCCCTCACCAGGATTTGAAGGTCTCTGTGCCGTTGAACCTGATGGTGGAATGAAATAGTGTGGTGATGAGAATGTAGAGATACCTGATACTACCGGTGCTCCATCTTCATTCTCGTTATAAAGATTACCTACATTAAGTCTTGACATGATTATAAACCTCCGTGACCGTTGGAAACACTATCAACATATCCTCTAATCACAGTTAAATCACCAAAATCTATGGAATTTCCAGTTGTCGAAATGGTGATATATTCCATCAGGTTAGTGCGATCTCCACTGCCAGAATATCCACCACCCCATACTCCACGAGTTGCTGATGCAGCACCTCCAGTATTACCAAATCTATTTGCTATTATGTCACCAAAATCTTGTGCATTACCAGTAGATGCGATAGTCACAAAGTCAATTATATTGTTGCCAGGATTCAAACCTCCAGACCATACACCTCTTGTTGAATTGGAAAGAGAAGATCTTATTCTACTATCTGCTGTTAAATCACCAAAACCTTGACTGTTTCCTGTTGTTGAAGCAGTTACATATTCAATATATTTCTCATAAGTTCCAGGACTTCGATAACCTGCACCAAATAATGCACGGACACTTGAACCACATGCAGCAGCATTATATTGCGAGTACATCATATCACCAAAGTCCTGAGCACTTCCATCAGACTCAATAGTAATATAATCTATCCTATTGGTCCATGATGGAGATGCTATACCTGCAAATATTCCACGAGTTCCATTGGAATAACCACCAGCATTTGATGCATGAGATGGAACAGTATCACCAAAATCTGATCTACTGCCAGTTGAAGCAAATACAAATTTATCAATAGTATTTACGATTGGTCCATTAGCACCACCATAGAGAATCCCTTTGGTTCTTGATGCACATCCAGCAATATATGCTCTTCCTGTTGATAATGTATCGAAAGTTAGTGCATTACCAAGAGTTTCTACAGTAATATAATCCATTCTATCAGAGTATCCACCAGATGGATTAATTCTTCCACCAGACCATACACCACGAGTTCCTGTTCCACCAGAAGAGTTTGTGTTATTATGATCACCAAGATTAGGAGACTCACCAAGTATCGTTGCCCAGTGGTCGTTTCTCCATACCTCAAGTCTTCCAATATCAGTATTAAACCTCAACATCCCTGGTGGAGGGTTACTGGGTCTTTCTGCTGTTGTGCCTGATGGTGGGACAAAATAATATGGTGAGGTCATTGTTGTGATCCCCACAAGATCGGGACCAGCATTACCAAATTCGTCGTGGAAACCTGAAGCCTTAAATTCTGACATGATTATAACCCTCCGTGACCATTAGAACAGGCACAATTCTGTGATACTGGGCCTATCAAATCACCAAAATCTGATGCATTTCCTGTTGCTGATATTGTGACAAAATCTATTACATTAGTAAAAGGGTCCGCATCACCACCAGCAAAGATCCCTCTAATGGGACTAGAGCAAGCAGCTTGTCCTGCTCTTCTCCCAACAGTTAAATCACCAAAATCCTGTGCATTTCCTGTTGATGCAATGGTAATAAACTCAATAGAATTTAATGCGTCGTTGCCGGGAGTATTTCCAGCTCCAAATAGACCACGAGTTGAATTTGAACAAGATCCAGAAATGTTTCTTGCTGTTATCAAATCTCCAAAATCTTGTGCGTTTCCTGTGGTGCTAATGGTAACATATTGAATAACATTGCTGAATGATGGAGTAGTTCCACCAGCCCAAAGTCCTCTGACTGAATTTGAACATGATGTTGTTTGTTCGGCAGCAGCAAGTAAGTCACCAAAATCTACTGCATCTCCGTTTGATGCGATTGTTATATAATCAATTACATTTGTAATTGATGCGGGAGCATCACCAGAACCAAAGAGTCCTCTAGTTTGATTAGAGCAACCAGAAAGTTGATTTCTAATAAGCGATAAATTACCAAAGTCTGATGCATTTCCAGTTGATGCTATGGTTACAACATCTATTTTATTAGTTTTTGTTGGTGCTGGTGAAGCACCACCCGCAAAGATTCCTCTAGTAGAACTGGCACAACTGCCTGCAAGTCTGGTAGCAGCAACTAAATTACCAAAATCTTCTGAATTCCCAAGAGTTGATATTGAAATATACTCTATTCTATCTACAAGATCGCCAGGTGCGGGAGAATAACCACCGGCAATTAATCCACGATGTCCTGTTCCACCAGCAGAGTTAGTTTGATTCTGGTCACCAAGTTCTTCACTACTTGCCTCAAACTCTAACCATACTTCTCCATTCCAATACTCTAGGTGTGCAGAGTCAGTATTAAAACGAATGGAACCAGGCGGGCAATCGAATGGTCTCTCCGCCGTGGTTCCAGATGGTGGTACAAAATATTGCTGACCAGAAAACTCAGTGACTCCGGATAATACAGGACCACCAGTATTTGATTCGTTTGAGATACTGTCAATCCTTGCTTCAGACATGCACTATTGTTTCCAGAAATCCATATTCTTATATTTATTTATGACTTCTTCACTAAGAACCTCAGAGTAATGTCTTGATTTTTTCTCTACTTTTGATCTGACTTCATGCATTGTTGGAAGTCCATATACCTCTTTATCTTTTTCTCTATCTTTTGCTTCTATATTATCAAAATCGTATTCGTATGGTTTGAGTTTTAAGAACCAGTGAATACCCTGTAGTGCTTTCTCTGGGTCATTTACCAGATCATCATATTGTACAAAATGAATATGTTGAGTCTGATTTTGTCGAAATGCAGTCGCAAGTGCATTCATACTTTCCCATACAATACCACCAGGATTCATCATATAGTGGCATCGTGCATCATCGGTAATAAACAATCCTTGCTTGAGCATTGCCTTATCAATAAAGTTAAGTCCACCATCTTTTTTAAAGAGTGTGATAAATGATGCTAATATATCTAGTGGATGACGAACAGTGCAGATTATCTTTGGATCATCTGTTACATATTTTTTTAATAGATCAATATGTGCAGGCCATGCACGACACTTGTCGATGATGATAGGTTCATCTCTATCAGAGTAATAGTTGATGATACCATCACGAACCATCTTATGAAATACATCAGGTTTAGGAAATGCCTGTGCCTGTTCTCCCTGAAGTATATCGTTCGTATAATACATAACCTCAAACACAGGAGACAATGTGCCCGCATGTATTTGAGGATTTTGATTTAATATTGCCGTTAGAAGAGTGGATCCTGAGCGTGGAAGTCCACAATCAAAATAAAATTTCATAATTTTTTCAAAAAACCCTACAGGTCAAAAATTTTCCGGAATTTTTTTTCCGACTTTTTTGGAATTAAAAGTCGATTTTGTTTCAGGAGTTGACAGACTCATAGAGATCCCAGAGTCTAGTTGCTTCTGCCGCATAATCATATGATGTTTCATACTTTTCATACTCACTAGTCGTGACCGTATCAGTTCTGGTGGCCACACCATCAGTGGTGGTTTCGGACTTAGAAGTAGAAGTATTTGTGAATGCATCAGTATAAGAATACTCCGATGTCGTTGTCGTGGTTGTGGTGGTAACCTCACCAACTGTTGATACTCCTACGGATGTTGTCACACCAGTAATTGTTATGGTAGATGCGGGATATACGACAATCGGAGTATCAACAGTCGTATATCCTTCAGAATCAGAAGTTTCGGTTATAACTTTGGTAACTTGAGATCCGGTTATTGTCACGACAGTTCCGACACCGGTATAAGTAACCTTATCCGTTGTGGTCGTAGTCAGACCAACACCAGATTCCCAGGAAGTTGAAAGACCGACAGTCACAGAAGTTGAAACACCGACTAAAGTATCTGTAATAGTTTTGTATCCAGCGGCAGTTCCGATTTCAGTGAGGTATGTCTGGAGATCTGCCTTGCTTGAAATAGATCCGACATATCCATCAGGAGTTCCGTCAGGATCTACATCACCACATCCCATACCCAAATAAATGGTATCTTGTGGAGAACCAAAACGAGGAAGTTTGCCTGCTTTATTTGCGGGAGCACCGTGCTCACCCTTGAATGCTCCTGATTCTTTGCATAACCACTCAGGTTGCCTACCATGAATGGTCAGTGTATATTTAATGAGAGGATATGCCATTTTTTATTAGTTGTTCCTAGTGTATTTACCATTAAAGAGATGTGACCCAAAGTGTCCAGTTTCTACCCAGGGAGCACACCAGACTTTTCCACCGATCTGTCGATAAGAGTGACAGAAAAAGTAATCTTCCGATAATAAATGGTTTGTATCTTTATTTATCTCAACACGAAAGTAATCTTTAATTTCTACACCATCTGGTAAAGATCTTCCACCATTAGTATATATGGGAGTCACAGATTCGAGTGCTTCAAAACAATCCTTTCGGACTAACATAAAAGCATTACCACCATGCTCAATCTCAAATGGTTCATCTTCACTCTGCATCTCAATACCAGGAAGAGTATTGATGTTGAATACTCCACCAGTGCGTCCGATATTATCTTCACCAGCAAGTGCTGCCATACGAATCTGATCCCAGTTGTATCCTTTCAATGCAACAGGACCGATGATAAGTTCCTTGTCTGCCCTAATCATCCTCACAATATCATCAACACGGAACTTGATGTCCGCATCAATGAATAGAAGATGAGTTGCATCAGGCAAGTTCATAAAGTGGTGAGCAATTGTATTGCGACCACGTTGAATCAGAGACTCATTACCAAGAAAGATGGTAGTGAGTTTAACACTAGACTTATTACATGATTCAGAGAGTTTGAGAAGTGAATCTGTATATTCACTTGTACACATACCCCCATACATGGGAGTACCAATAACAAGATGTAAACTCATATCACTCTTCTGCTGCTTTCAGTTTGGCAAACTCTTCATCCACAGATGATGGGAGCATGGTGGGGAAGTCGGGTTTTGCAAGAGACTTCTCATCTAGAATCGTGAATCCACGACTCTCTGCAAATCGTTCCGAACAATCCTGGAACTTATCTGCACACTTTTCCAACCACTCAACAGTCATTTCATGTGAAGGTGCCTGACCATTCTGAATCAGTTCATTCTCCATCTTCAGATAATTGAAGACTTCTGCCTGTGCATGTGAAACATTCACACCAATATCAAACAGATAGATGGAGTTACCTTCATCAATCACACCACCACGAGGACGGGCAGAGTTAAGTGCCTGCTTCAGTGCAGTCATTACATGGTAACGCTTCTCTTCACGTTCATAATCTTCTTCGGTAATATGATCCTTACCGATGTGATCCAGAACAGAACGATATTGAGTCATCAGGAAGGACATCTTACGGATGGCACCCTTCATTGAGTTCTCAATGTTCATGTTGTTGTTCATGAGTTCGATCATCTCGATCTCAAGTTCTTCACGATCAAGATCATCTTCGGCGGCATCGATCTCACGTTGCTTTTTCTTAATTTTGATTTCATTCTTACGACGATTGATTTGTGCCTCTGCAAGGGCACTCTTTGTTCTTTCAATCGCGGCAAGAGTATGTTTAATACTACGAATAGGTGTCAGGTCAGTGATATCCAAAGTCACAGTCATCATCTGTGAGTGAGACTTATAGAAGTTGTCACATGCTGCTTTAGTAGAAGGCAGTGTTTCCTCGATATGAGTCAACATTCCTTTGTATTCCTGCGGCAGAGGACCACTTGCTAGCTGTGCAAGATCACTCTTAAGCGTTGTGACAGAAATTTCTGAACCTGGTGTAATATCTACCGAAGTAATAGCAGAACTTTTCTCAGTCATATCAGGTCAATCTATAGTGTAATAACTACCGTATTTAGTATAGTATAATATGTGGGTTTTTACAACCCTCCGTGTGCATTAGATATTCCTGACTTATACATTCTTGGATTAAGCAAATCACCAAAATCCACTGCATCGCCCTGTGTTTGAATATTAACATACTCAATAAGATTAAAATGTGAATCTGCTAATCCACCAGCTATGACTCCACGAGTTGGGGATGTACAATTTCCATTTAATTCTTTTCTGTTATTACTTAAATCACCAAATTTTGATGCCTTTCCTCCGGACGAAATTTCCATATATTCAATTGAGGATGTGAGTGGTTGATATCCACCAGCAAATATTCCACGAGTAGCATTTGAGAGACTAGCAGAATTTGCTCTTTGTTGTGATAACTCACCAAAATCCTGAAAATCTCCTAGTGATGCAATGATGCAACCACCCAAATATGTATTTCCTGGATATGGGTTTGCACCCAAAGATTGTTGATAAACACCCCTTACAGGAGTCATACATGCTGATTGATAAGTTCCTTTTCCAGTTGGTTGGAGAGTACCAAATGTTGCTACAGTTCCTGTTGATGCCATGGTAAAATAATCAACAGTGTTAGTAAAACTACCACCACCAGATATTCCACGAGTAGCATTTGAAAGTCCAAAAGGTCCTTGTTTTGCAGAAGAAAGATTACCAAAATCTGTATTATCTCCTAATGAACTAAAAGTTACAAACTCTATAATATCAAAATTAGCTGGCGCATCTCTTCCTCCTACCCAAAATCCTCTTGTAGATGATCCAAGAGAACTAAGTGCCTGTCTTGTTTGTTGAAGATCACCAAAGTCTACCGAATTACCTGTTGATGCAATGTTGATATATTCTATTTCGTTAACTTCGTTAGTTGGTGAAGGTCCGTGACCACCACCAAATAATCCACGAGCACCAGGAGTTGAGTCAGCACTCGTTCCAAGATTAGGAGTATCAGTAGACATAATCCACCATTCCCCCTGAGCATAAAACTCTAACCTCTGGGAGTCGGTATTAAATCTGATTGCACCTTGTGGCACTTCTGATGGGGGGAGACTCATATCTTTATACCTCTACCATATTTATGAGAGACCACCATGGGAATCTGAACAACCTGCTTGCTCAAAAAGAGATCCATTTGTATCACCAAAATCTGATGCATTACCAGTTGATGCAATGGTCACATAATCGATGGTATTTGTAAGATTTGGCGTTGCTCCACTACCAAAAACTCCTCTGATTGTTGAGGAAACTTGTCCTTTTGAAGAACTTCTAGATTGTGATGTATCACCAAAGTCTTGTGCATTTCCTGTTGATGCAATGGTCACATAATCGATGGTATTTACATATGCAGATCCATTGTAACCATTGGCAACTAATCCTCTAGTTCCACTTGATGCCGATGCTGCTCTTCTACGTGCTGCTGTCAAGTCACCAAAATCTTGAGCATTGCCAGTTGATGCAATAGTCACATAATCTGTGAGAGTCATATTACCACTACCATTTTCTCCCCCAGCAAATAGTGCTCTAGTTGGAGAAGATAAACCTGCTTTATCAGTTGCGGTGGCAGATGCAGTCAATGTGCCAAAAGTTTGTGCATCTCCTAGAGATGCGATAGTAATATATTCAATTCTATCAATATAAGATGGATAGTATCCTCCAGCAATTAAACCTCTTGTTGAATTAGCGGCACAAGAAGCATATCTTATTGCGGAATCTAAATTACCAAAATCTAGTGCGTTTCCTGTTGTTGCAGTTGTTATATATTCTATTCTATCAGTATTATTACCAGTAGCAGGAAATACTGGAGTATTATATCCACTTGCAAATATACCTCTTGTAGAATTTGCTGTCCCACCAAGAGATTGTTTTTCTTGTGTCAAATCACCAAAATCTTGTGCATTTCCACTAGATGAAATTGTAATAAAATCAATTGCATTTGTGTAATTAGGGGTAGTTCCTCCCCCTGCAAAAAATCCACGACCTCTGCCTCTTTGTTCTGTCGTACCTGATGGTGGAACAAAATATCCTTGCGTATCAAATGTTGTGACACCCCTAAACTCTGTGCCGTATGTGAAGTCTCTGGTAAAACCTGGATTTTTTGTGGAATTTTGTGGATTTCCGGAGGATGTGTTGATATGAGCAGTTCCAATCAAAGCACTATCCACGGCAGTAACAGAATCCGGATTATTACAACAAAGAATTCTAGTTCCATTAATTGGTTCTAGTGCATGAACTGGTGGTGTAAAATCTGATGTGTAAAGTCTACGTCCAGCAACAACCCTCAAATTAGATATGTAACCCTTGAAAAATGTACTAGAATGTGTATTTTTTCCAACTATAAATGCATATGAACTATTAGAGGTTGAATAATTTCCACTACCAAAAGTTCCATTTTCCGTTCCACTATCGTTATCTACTTCTCTTCCATCGATATACAATGCTAATGTCTTATCACTGGACTTAAATACTGCCGCAATATGATGCCATGTATTTATTGAAAGACCATTACTTACTCCCCAATATCTATAGTTTCCTGCTGCCCCTCTACCAAACATCGCAAAAACACCTGGTTCATCACTTTGATTATCAGCAGCAGACATAAGAGTGAGACTAAACCCTGTTTGAGCACTACTTGCTCCGGTGCCGAAAACTTGCCCCCGAGTTACACTGGGCATTTTTGCCCAGAATTCTGCAGTCCAATCAGTTGCACCGTTGTGAAGAAAATTAAAATCTCCTGAATTACCAATAGATAAATGATCATTACCATCAAAATGAACAGATCCTCCGATTGAGTTTCCATCAGTCTTTCTGAATGAAATATCATCAAAATATACAACTCCAGAACCATTGGCAATCAACAATAGGGTAACAGTGCTACCCGTTGCTATAAGATCAAAATAATGAACAGAGGGATTAACGGTGATTTCTGATGAATAAACCGTTGGTGCAGTCCCGGCAGTATCATAAGTTCCTTGATAATATCCAACAAATTGAGTATCACTATCAGTTGCCGAAGCTCTAACTTCAAATCTATATGATGCTCCGGGTTCTGTATTGATTACATAGGCAGCATTACTCCATCCACCTGCTGATGCACTATCATCAACTTTAATTCTTCCACCGGCACCACTATCATAACTTGCAACGGCATTATATGCAGTCCAACCGGCAATTGAAGAATCACTAAAGTCACCATTAACGACTAAGTTTGGATTCTGTCTTTTCTCCTTCTCTAACCCTGAAACTTTATCGGTGCGTAATATTCCCATTATAGACCTCCGTGAGCATTAGAAAAACAAGATCCAGAAAGATGTTGATCAGTATTTAAATCTCCGAAATCTACTGCATTACCTTCTGTTGATATTATAAAATACTCAATTGTATTTGTAGTACCCGGTGTTTGTCCTCCACCAGCAACAAGTCTAATTTTGTTAGAAGTGCAATTAGAATATTCTTTGGAGATAGTCCTCTCTCCAAAGAAAACAGAATTTCCTCCTGTTGGAATTGTAATATACTGTATTTGATTTGTTTCTGGTTGACCACCCACAAAGAAACCTCTGGTGGTGCTCCCCGATTGATTTCCACCATTATTGCCATTTGATCCAGTCAAATCACCAAAGTCCTGTGCATTTCCAATTGTTGCAATAGTAATAAAATCAATTGTATTCTGTCTAGTTGGTGTGTATCCACCCTGGAATACACCTCTCATAGGACTAGAAACAGCACCAATATTGCCCCTCGCTTGAGTCAAATCACCAAAATCATTTGCATTACCTGTTGATGCGATTGTTATATATTGAATCTGGTTTGTGAATCCCGGTTGTTTTCCTCCAGCAAATATTCCTCTTGTTTCGCTGCTACATCCACTGATATATGTAGTACCATTATTTAAATTACCAAAATCAACTGCATCTCCTGTTGATGCAATCGTAACAAATTCAATTACATCAATTGTTCCTGGTTCACCACCAGCACTTATTCCACGAGTTGATGATGAACATCCTGCCACATATTTTTTGGTGGCAAGTAAATTACCAAAATCAATTGCATCTCCCGTTGATGAAATATTTACATATTCAATAGTATCTCCTCCAGTTGTGGGAGACCCTCCTGCAAAAATGCCACGAGCACCAGGTTGAGTATCAACTGCCCTACCAAGATTCGGTGTGCTTAACTGAAACTCTGCCCACTGTGAGCCATCCCAGAGTTCTGGTTTGTTACTATCAGTATTAAATCTTATTGCACCTCTTGGGATTCTTGATGGGGGAAGATTGCTCATATCTTTATACCTCTACCATATTTATGAGATGCCACCATGGGAATCAGAACTTGCAGAATCAGAATACTCTCTTGCTGATATTAAAGAATCTCCAAAATCTGCAGCATTACCTAGAGATGCAATATTTACATATTCAATCGCATTAGAATTTGGTGTAGGACTAGAAGAATAAATGACAGCTCTAGTTCCATTTGAAGTGCATGGTGATCTATAAGTCGATCTAGATAAATCACCAAAATCTTGTGTGTTTCCAAGTGTAGAGATAGTTATATATTCAATCACATTAGATCCAGTTGCACTCGGAAATGCAGTTCCTCCAAAAAATACACCACGAGTTTCAGATGATGTAGCTCCAGTACCATATCTTGCACTTGATAAATCACCAAAATCTTGTGTGTTTCCGATAGTTGAAATAGTAACGTACTGTATTGAATTTGTGTTTGCTGGAGTAAATCCCCCGGCAAAAATACCCCTTGTTGGAGAAGAGCATCCTGAAGCATCTCTATATTGGCCTATTGTATATGTTCCAAAAACATTTGATTGTCCAAGAGTAGAAAAAGTAATGTATTCTATCGCATCAGATAATGATCCAGATGCAATAATTCCCCGTGTATTATTACCACATGCTGCCCTTGAGTGCTGAGTTGATACTGCAGTAGCAAAATTCTGTACATTTCCAGATGTTGATATGTTTACATATTCAATTTCTGATCTACTTGCCGAAGGAGCATATCCTCCAGAAAAAACACATCGAGTTGATGATGAATTAGCAGAAACAAAGGTTTTTCCAATTGACAAATCTCCAAAGTCTTGACCATTTCCTAAAGTATGAATTTCAATATACTCTATCACATTTGTATAACTTGTTGTATATCCTCCACCAAACAGTCCACGACCTCTAGATCTTTGTAATGTTGTTCCCTTTGGTAGTGTCAACCAGTTCTGTGAAATAAATCCTGCTCCACCTTGGAATATTGGGCCAGCAGTAGGATCAACATTTCTTGTGACTGGTGGATAGTTTGTTGTAATACCAATAGGACTATCAGTTACTGTGGGTGTTGGAGAACTTGTGCGATCACCATATGCTGCAATGATATGTCTTTCAGTCTTATCTGCAAAAATATTCTCTCCATCATACAACCCAAGGAAAACAGTTTCGGGAGTGACTTCTAGTTCTCTGGTTGGTGGTATGAATTGTGATGTATAAACTGCATGTCCTTTACAGACACGAAAGTTAGAGATGTACCCAGTAAAATAAAATCTCGGCGTACCACCTTGTTGATCAAACAATCCAATAGCTGGTGTATTACCTGTTCCATTTGCAAATGTATCATCCGAATTGCCGTCATTTATTGTTTGGTCTAAAACACCATTAACAAAAATTTTAATGGCACCACTTAATCTTGTTACTGCAAGATGTGTCCAGGTGTTTATTGGAATAATACCAGTAGTATAATCAGTATTATAACCTGTGCCATAGTGTAAATTTCCAATTGATAATACAAAACCCTTGCCTTGCGAGTTCCATTCCCCACTTACATTTAATGAAAAAATAGCATTATATTTGGAGGAAATATCAGTTGGATATGCCCACGTTTCAACTGTAAAATCATGAGAGAAAGAAAAATCAGTGCTAGTTGCAAGGCTCAAATAATCACCACTACCATCAAAATATACTGCCCCTGTGTTCTCGGTGGTTGTTGAAGATATATTAGTTCTACGGAATAATCCTGGGTTTGCATCTGCTGCTGTTGGATCACCATTAACAGTGATTGTGTGTCTTCCTGTTGCTTCTGCTGTTGCATCAGTAGAAGATTGGCAGGCTAAGAGAACAGTTCTGTTATCTGCTGCAGGGAATACGACTCCTTTTGCACCAAGATGAACTTCTAGTTCTCTGGTTGGTACTGTAAAATTTCCAGTATAAACTGCATGTCCTTTACAAATGCGAAAGTTGGAGATGTACCCCAAGAATCCACCCTGTCCACTCGCTCTTGCACCTATCAAAAAGTCTCCAGAGGATGCAACACTTCCACTGTTAGTAAAAGAACTATCTAAAACTCCATTCAAAAATATTCTAACAGTCGATCCACTTCTCGTCAAAGCAACGTGCGTCCATCCACTCAATGTTGGAGAACTAGTACCTCTATGATCAGTACCTGCCACCAAAGCACCAATTGTTCCACTTCCATCTGATGTTACATAAATTCCCAATTGCCCAGTGTTAGAGTCAAAAACTCTTTCACTATATGCACCCTCAGCGTTACTAAAACTGGTGGTGTTTATGAAGCACTCTGCAGTGAAATCACCCGTCCCCATTGCAAAATCAGTATTACTTGATAGACTCAAATAATCCCCAGTCCCATCAAAATGAACTGACCCAGTAAATTCATCCTTGACTATTGGTGCTGCAATCTTATCTACTCTTAATTTTGCCATGACTTATAACCCTCCGTGACCGTTAGAGCAAGTTTGAACTCCATATCTCTTTCCATCTAGATCACCAAAGTCACTTGCTTTTCCTGTTGTTGAAATTTCAACATAATAAAGTGTATTATCATAAGTTGTACCTGGATTTTTAAATATTCCTGTATTAAATACTCCTCTAGTCGAGGATGCCAAACCGGAACCTGCATATGCCCCAGTATCGACAACTTGATTCAAGTCCCCAAACATTGCTGCATTACCAGTTGTTGAAATTGTGATATATTCCATTTCACTGACTGCCGTATTTCCATCGGGTGCTATAGCACCACCACCTATCAACAGTCTAGTTGGATTTGAACATACTGCTGTCCAAGATTTTCCTCTTGTTAAATCACCAAAGTCTTGTGCATTTCCAAGAGTTGGTGTATTTACAAAATCAATAATGTCTTGATAAACATTTGTTGGGCTAGGTCCGGTAAAACCTCCTGCAAATATACTCCTAGTTGAAGATCCTCCTCCACCAAATCTGGATCTTGTTTGAGTTAAATCACCATAATCATTTGCAGTTCCTGTTGTTGCAATAGTTACATAATCTATCTGTGGGTCAGTTGTATTTGGATTTCCACCACCAGCAAATAATCCACGAGTTGCATTTCCTGCAGATCCTCTTCTAAAATGATTCAAAGCCATATCACCAAAGTCTGAAGCACTTCCAGTGCTGGCAAAAACTACAGTGTCTATTTGAGCAAGAGCATTAGGACCTGTTCCAATATAACCACCAGCAAATAATGCACGAGTTCTTGATCCTACTCCACCACCGGCAGTAGTTGCATTGTTTAAAGTGCCAAAGTCTTGTGTGTTGCCCGTTGATGCAATGTTTATATAATCAATATCATTTTGATATGCACCGGGTTGATATCCACCGGCAAACAATCCACGAGCACCAGGTTCTCTATCACCTGCCGTTGCAAGATTTGGTGTTGCAGTATGAACCTGAAACCATGCCGAGCCATTCCAATACTCCAACTTCTGCGAGTCGGAGTTAAATCTCATTGCACCTGCTGGAATCTCTGACATATTATACTACCTCTTTCATTATTTATCCAAGACCACCATGAGAGTCTGAAATTCCTGCCATTGCACCACGAACTCCACCACCCAAATTACCAAAATCTGATGCATTGCCAGTTGTTGCAATTGTTATATAATCAATTCTATTGTCATAGGTAGGTGAATCCCAACCACCCATGAAGACAGCACGAATTTTATTTGACGGTCCTCCAAATTCAGATCTAGCATCCGTCAAATTACCAAAGTCATTAGAATTTCCTGTAGATGACATGGTTATATATTCAATAATATCTATTAATGTTGGATTGGTTGTTCCTCCTGCAAATATACCACGAGTGCTTGAACTAGATCCTATACAATGCCGTCTATTGGCAGTTAAATCACCAAAATCAGCAGCATGTCCAGTGGATGCAATAGTGACATAATCCATCACAGTTGTAATTGTTGGTCCCACTTGACCACCTGCCCAGATAGCTCTTATTGCAGATCCAGTGCATCCCGTATTTCTTTTCTCCTGACTTAAATCTCCAAAATTAATTGCATTACCTAATGATGCAATCGTCAGGTAGTCAATAACATTTTCTTTAGTATCAGAGGGAGGTTTTGACCCTCCAGCAAAAACACCACGGGTTGAATTAGATGTTCCTGATAATCCGTTTCTAGCCACAGTTAAATTACCAAAATCAACTGCATTTCCTGTTGCTGCAATTGTTATATAATCAATTGTGTCTAGATATCCAGGTGTTGATACTGGTTCATTATATCCACCAGCACAAATTCCTCTTGTTGATGATGAACACCCACCATTTAAAGATCTTGCCACAGTTAAATTTCCAAAATCCTGTGAATTTCCCATGGAGGAAATTGTTATATAATCAATTACCTCACTTCTAGCTGTTGATGGACTTGGAGCACCACCTAGACTTATTCCACGACCACTGCGACTATCTCTGGTTATAGTATCACCAGTTGGGAGATAGAAATAAGCATCTGAGTTTATTTTGGTGACACCATCAAAGGTTACTTTCCTATTATCACCGACTTGTGGTGTGAAGTTTGATGCACCATTATTTCTATAAATTCTTTTGATACTAATATCATCAACCGTATATGCAGTGCTCCAAGATGTACCAGTGATTACAACTGATGTAGTAGCAGTCATGTAGAAACTATATGCACCATCCTCAGAAGAAGAAAATTCGGTATCAGTTCCATCTGTTGCGACTATGTATCCAGTAGAATCCTGAACTGCAAAATTACCACCAGTCCAACGAAGAGAAACCAGATAGTCACCTTTTGATAAAGTGTAAGTTGCTCTTATGTAACCACCACTAACAGTTGTTCCTGCCAATGATCTGCCATTATTACTAACAGTCCAATCGGTAGCTCCACTACCACCTTTAGCAAGAGTCCATACACTATTATTTGTGACTAATTCTCCTCCGAGACTACCATCACCGAGATCACCATAAGGAGTTATGGTTTTTCCAGTTGCTTCCGTGAGTGGATTATCAGGGTCTTGGCAACATAAAAGAACAGTGCCTGGAACTTTTTTGAGTTCTCTGGTTGGTGGAATGAAGTCGTGTGTATAGAGTGCAGTGCCTTTGACTATACGTAGGTTTGAAATAAATCCTTTGTAACGATATAAAGTTTCGGCAAAAACAGTTGAAGGTTGACCAACTGTTGCTCCTTGATGTATATAGTTAGTAGAACTTGTGTCTATACTTCCAGAAACTTTTACTCCATTGAGAAATACATACCCATCACTTCCATTTCTTACAACTGCAAAGTGATGCCATTCTCCGTGTTTGGGAATTCCATAATTTACAACTCCGGTGCCACCAGGAAATCCATAGGTATAGAGATTATCATTACTATTAATTCCAACAAAAAGTCCATGGGTTACAGTGTCGGTATTTCTACTATCAAAAAGTGTCCTGATTGCTCCAGTATCTGAAACATTGAACCACCCCTCAATCGTAAAATCACCTGTTCCAAATTGAAAATCTGTGGACTTGGAAAGAACTAAACCATCAGAGTCACCATCAAACTCAACAGATCCTTTGATGGCACTGCTACCACCATCAATAACTTTATCAGTCAGAAGACCTGGTGACAGTTCTGATGCATTAATGTTACGACCAAATGGAAGAACAGGAAGTAATAATGAAACATCATCGACTTTGATGTCTGCCAATCGACCACTTCTTGAAGATGATTCAGCAACAACTTCAATCTTATTCAGTGCAGATTGACTAGTAATTGTCTGTACTGTGGATCCCAAATTGGTTCCAATAGTACTTCCATTTACTTTGAGTGTTCTACCATCACTACCACCAATCACAATTTTAATTGAACTACTGACCGGAATACTCTTTCCAAGTAAAGTTTGAAAATCATATATGATATTATTATTCGTTCCGTTGGGACCTTCTGCATCAGTTGAAGTGTCACCATCAAAAATTAATGATGGGCTGTGTGTTGATGAATCTCCATAATCTTCATGTCTCAATCGACCACCATTGGTTACGTCAAGAGCATCAGACCATATTGTTCCGTCATTAACTCCACTGATGTTTGGTGATACTTTTGCGGCAGCTGCAGAAGTTTTTGATTGGCAACATAATAATACAGTCTCAGGAGTTGCTTCAAGTTCTTTCATTGGAACTTTGAAGTCTGCTGTATATACTGCCTTACCTTTAATCACACGGAGATTACTAATAAAACCATTCAAGGATTGACCAGTAGTATTTTTTCTCATACCTATCAATACGGGGGAATCAATATAATCTCTAGTATCATTTATTGATCCTTGATTTACACCATCAGCATATAACGTGGTGACACTTTGATGACGAACAACAGCAACATGAAACCACGTATTGTCATTGATTTCTTTACCTGTAATCAAATTCGTCATGTTTGATGCATAGATAATATTATTATTATAAATGTAAATAATCGGAGCAGCTACATTTTGAGCTGCACTAGTTCTGGGTTCGTAAATATATGGGTTATTGGATACTTGTCTGGGACACACCCAAGCTTCAATAGTAAAATCTCCAGTGCCAAAACCAAAATCACTACTACTTGCAAGACTTAAATAATCTCCACTACCACCAAACTGAACAGAACCAGTTCTTTCAAAGGTTTCTGTGCTTGTAATCTTATCTACTCTTAAATTTGCCATCTTAGAAACCTCCTAAACCACCGTGAGAATCTGATGCTGATCCAGTCATGTAACCTTTGGTTGAATGAAGATTTCCAAAGTCTAAAGCATTACCTAATGATGAAAATTGAACATATTCAATATCATCATAGTGCGTTGGGTAATTAGATCCACCCGTCCAAATACCTCTGGTACTTGTTGAATTTGATCCAACATAAGTTTTAATTGCAGATAGTTCTCCAAACTCAATTGCATTGCCTGTTGATGCAATTGTTACATAAGACATCTTTCTTGCCATTTCTTTATTTGCCGGTGATGAATAAAGAGCAGGAGATCCATAACCACCGGCAAACACTCCTCTTGTTCCACTACTACATCCATTTCCAGTTTGTCTTGGTAAAATTTCATTATCAAATTCAACAGCATTTCCCTTCGATGCAAATGTAGAATAGTCCATCATTGATACTGCAGTTACTGTTCCACCTGTTCTATTGCTTCCTGAACCCCATACTGCACGAGTAGATGAAGGCAATCCACCACTCACTGTTCTTGAAGTTGCCGAATCACCAAAATCCAATGCCGTTCCAAGAGTTGAAATTTGAAAATAATCAATTTGCAATACTGTTGGAGAGTTAGCAGCATTGTCTACACCACCAGCAAATAATCCACGAGTTGACGAAGAACATCCGGCAAATCCATTTCTTGGTTCATCCAAATTGCCAAAATCAATTGCATTACCGGCAGATGCTAATGTAATATATTCCGTATCAGTAATTCTTTGATTTACGGCACTGGAATATCCACCAGCACATAGACCACGAGTTCCATCAGAACAACCTTGAGTGTCATTTCTGACAGACCCCAAATCACCAAAATATACAGAATTACCTAATGATGGAATATTAATCAAATCCATACTCTTAGTTTGAGTTGTACCAGAAGGACCAATATATCCACCAAAGAATACGGCTCGACCACTTCTAGATGTTTTATTTACAGTCTTCCAATTTGCACCATCAAAGAACTCAAGTGTTCCGTAGTCTTGATTAAATCTAGTTGTTCCTGCCTCCGGTGTATTATCTCTACTATTTGTATCACGAAGAGGGACAGCAAACTTATCAGTTGCAGTTAGACTATCTATCTTTCCACTGGTTACTGATGTATCTGGTGCAATCGTGACATCTCCATCAATTCTTAGTTCACCAGACAAAGAATTTAGATTACCGGCAGTGGTTGCATCAATCGTAACCTTATGACTGACATTACTCTGTGTCTGATGAAATCCTTGATACTCTCTATATGTTGATACTCCTCCACTACCAGCAGTATTGTCGGCAAGAATTTGTCCAGGCACATTTAACCTAGAGTCAGGATTTGTCGTCCCGATACCAACCTGTTCGTTGACTAAATTAAAATCAGTTGAAAAACCAATCCTTATTTTAGGCATTATACTACTACTTTCCTATATTTATCGGACATCAGAAACCTCCTAGTCCGCCGTGTGAGTCTGATGTACAAGCTCTCCTGCCAGCACTTAATACGTTATCACCAAAATCTATAGAATTTCCTGCTGTTGATATGGTTATATACTCAATGGCATTTGTATACACTGCTGTGTTTGGTACTTGGTCACTAGAATTAAATATTCCACGAATATGATTAGAAGTTCCACAATGATGACTTCCTGCTATGGAAAGATCACCAAAATATTGTGCATTTCCTGTTGACGCAAGATTTAAATATCCGATTGATTTTTCTTTACCACCACCGTCACCACCAGTATCTCCTCCCGCATATACGCCACGAACACCATTAGATACTCCACCCGCACTATATGAACCAGAAAATAAACCACGTCCTCCAAAATCAATAGAATTACCTTTTGATGCTATTGTTACAAATGTTATTTCGTTTGTTCTTGTTGCAGATGCCGGAGTGCCTCCAACAAAAACTCCTTTCGTTGGTGATGCGATAGGGGCATTACGAATTCCATGACTACTTAATTCTCCAAACTCTAACGCATTTCCTACCGTAGCGATTTCTACATAGTCAATTTTGAAAATTCGTGCAGGATGTGTATATCCACCCGCAATAAGTCCACGAGTAGAACTCGATAATCCCGAAGATCTTGTTCTGGCAGTATTCAAATTACCAAAATCAACTGCTTGACCTCCAGATGCCAGAGCAACATAATCTAAACTCTCTCCAGTACCCGGACTTCCAATACTTTGATGGAATATACCACGAATCGAACTTGAAAAAGCACCGTGATCAGTTCTTGCATTAGCAACCAAACTACCAAAATCTAATGCATTACCAGTTGAGGCAATATTTACATAAGACATATTTGATATTGTACCATATGATGGTCCCGGATTATATCCACCGGCAAATACAGCACGACTACTTGTAGTTGTATAATCTACTTGTCTCCAACCATAACCATCATGAAACTCAATGGTCTTGAGGTCATAGTTATAATATAATTGACCTGGTTTTGGTTTTGATGGTCTCTGATTTGTATCACCACTTGGAGGTGTGAAAGTATTGAAAACTTTCAATGATCCAATCTGACTTCCACCTGCTATTGTTGTATCTGTGGTATCAACAGCACTGAGAGTTCCAGGATAGGAACTTGGATTGTTCGCATTGAGGTCTACTGTTGCTACTACTGCTGATGTGGTTGCAGTATGTCCGGCATTATAGTTTAGTGTAACTTCTGCTGCTGTTAATACTCTACTACCATAAAGACGAGTGATAGAAATTTTTCCATTTAATTTTCTACCATCAGCAGAAACACTGTAAGATTGAGCACCAATATTAACACCACCAGTAATTCCAGATGCCAAAGAACTACTACTAGTAGCAGTATCTACTGACGTTCCATCAACATAAAGTGTAAAATTATTACCGGAACGAGTTACCACATAATGATGCCACCCATCTGTTCCTACAGATGATCCTGCCAAAAGAGAACTTCCAGAACCAAAGAAAAATCCTGGTGTGGTGCCATTATTCGTAGTCTGTAGGGACATAAATTCTGTTCCAACAGAGTTATTATTTCCTTTAGAGAAAAATGTACTGCATATAGAAGATGTTGCAGTTATATAAACCCATTGTTCTAATGTAAAATTACTAGAACCTACTTCAAAAGTGCTTGTATTTCCGCCACTGAGACTGTGATAATCTCCAGTGCCATCATAAACAAATGCAGATCCATCCCATGTTGGATCACCATTTGCCTTAAAAGCATAATTACCGTTCAGATCATTCCATTGACCACCAGAACCATTACCAACTCCTGCAGTCTCTTTGACAACCTCATTGACGGTAACAGTTTTACCAGTTTCTACAATAATCTCACCAGAAAGTGATGAAACAGGTCCTTGATCAAAACTCAGAGATGTATCCTCTGCAATCTGATGATCTGCTCTCAGGAATCCTTCATAACCAGTTTGTAATGAGATACCGGTGACCTTTAGATCTTGACCTTTTACGACACCATCAACATCTAAATTTTCCTGTGAATCGGTGGTATTAATACCAACACCACTATTCTTTGCGGTGAAATCATCAGAGTAACCAAATCTTATTTTTGCCATCTTAGAAACCTCCTAAACCACCGTGAGAATCTGATAATGATGCACCTGACCACCTACCTATAGTTAAGTCTCCAAAATCTATTGCATCTCCCTCTGTTGACATTGTGATGTAATCAATTACATTCAAATTATAATGTCCACCTAAAAATGTTCCACGAGTTTGACTACCAGCACCATTTACTGTAAGTCTGGCAACAGTTAGTTCTCCAAAACGAATGGCATTTCCGGTTGATGCAATTGTAATCATATCTATCTTACTCTGTGCTGATGGCTCACCACCACCAAAAAATCCTCTTGTTGAATTAGAACAACCCCCAGGATTGCCAGTAATACCCGTCAACTCTCCAAATAAAATTGCATCACCTTTTGATGCCATGGTTATATATTCTATTCTTGAAGTTCTAGTTGGAGACGCAAAGGATGGAGATTCTCCTCCGGCAATAATTCCTCTTGTTGAACTAGAGCAACCTGCCAACCATTGTCGTGCAACTGTTGTATCACCAAAATCTAGTGCATTTCCAAGAGTTGCTATTTCTACATAATCTATTGTATCTTGATTAGTTGGAGATCTTCCTGCTGCCCAAAGTCCACGAGTCGATGATGACATTGATGCAGATGTGCCTCTACCATTATACAAATCTCCAAAATCAATTGCATCTCCTGTTGATGCAATGGTTACATAATCAATAGTACTATCGTTACTTGTATCATCAGATCCACCAGATAATCCTCTAGTTGCGGAAGCACACCCTGCTTTTCTTGATTCGGTGATAGTTGCATTACCAAAATTAAGTGCATTTCCAGTAGTGTGTATATTATAATAATCAATTGCCTGTATCTGTGTATTCGATCCACCAGATTCACCACCAGAGAAAACGGCACGACCACTTTGTCCTTGATTATAAGTAAATTGTCTCCATTCATTTCCATTGAAGAACTCAAGTGTATTCAAATCATCATTGAATCTTACGGTTCCTTCGATTAGTGTTTCTTGCCTTTCATTAATTCCACCACAAGGAACAGAAAAGTGTCCGGTGACTGATACTTGTTCCAGTGATCCTGCAGAGACATGTGATGCATGAGTGTGTGGATCCTGTTCACCAATAGTTGTAGAACCAACCATTTCAGTATTATGAATACTGAAAATCTTTCCGTCTTCTACGACAAGATCTTCTGAAAGTGTATTGAAATATTGATCATCACCGTGATGAACACCACCAAGTTCTGTAAATCCAGTTTCTCTTTCATTTACACTATCAAGAGTTCCTGATTTACTTATCGTTCTCTTGATCGTTGTTGGTTCTGTAATATTTTGATTCTGTGCTACAAAACCACCATAAGATGTCAGTGTTGTGACACCGGTAATATTAAAATCTGCCTTGGCAGTTTCGGCAACTTCTAAAAGAGCAGTTGGATTTGCGGTTCCAAGACCTACCTTTTGTCCTGTAATATTAAAATCAGAACCAAATCCAACTCTTAACTTTGCCATTTATACTAGTTCCTCCTTCATAGTATTTAGATTATCAAACGACGATTGATTCAATCTTAGTAATCACCGTGGCGGATGATGCACTACTCATCGTAACTCTAAACTCAACATTGGAACCACTGATTACACCTTCAAATGTTCCTAACATATCTCCGGTTGCAATTGCGGATTCTTCAACGGTCGTGGCAGTTGTTCCGTCATGAATGACAAGATAACGACCAACCTGATATGAGGATCCTTGTGTAATTTGGGCAATAACATATGCAGATCTATAGGTTGCCTTGGCAAATGATCCACATGATGTCGCAGATACTGAAGATACAGAAGTACTGACTTCTTGTGACAAACTCTTTGGTCTTTGTAAATTACCACTTGAATCTATACGAAGTGTCTCTGTTCCATTTGTTTCAAATATGGTGTTTCCACCATTAGCAGCCATGAATTTTAAATTTGCACTATCTGCTCTTATATGAACACTATCATTTGTTCCGGCAGTTCCACTAGAACCTAAAGTCAACCGAACATCAGCAGCACCAGTTGCTTGTAGTTGTCCACCAGAAGTTATTTGAAATTTTTCTGTTGTTCCACCAGTGGCAAAACTAATATAACCAACACGATGTCTAAGGTTAAGATGATCTTGACGATATTGCAGTTCTCCTAATTTAGTGCTCTTATCTGCTTCATAGAAAGATAATTCACCAATATCATCTGCTGCCTTACCAATAATTGCAATAGCATTTGAATCAGATGCAGCAGCAACTTGTATTGGGTGAGATAATGATGTTGAGGTAAGTGTTGCTTGACCTGATTTCAGTAATATACCAGTAGAATTTATACGAAGTCTTTCTGTAGTTAATCCTGTGCGAACATAAAAATCATCTTGATCACAACCTATTGATATGCCATCACTGGAATCTACATCCTTTAAATTAATTTGAACATCACCATCTGTGCCCTCTATGAGCATAGCAGTATCTGTTGCTCCAGAATTTATGTGTAGTATTCTTGATGGATTATCAGTTCCTATACCGATCTTTCTATCATAAGTAATAAACATTGCCTCACCTTGTGAGGATTTAAGTGATAAATTCGCATTACTACCTGTATCAGTATTACTTATAGATGACCAGTTACTTTTTGGTTGATTATAAAAACGAAGTGCATGAGTTGCACTATATGCAACTGCCATATCACCTTGGACATCCAGAGTCGTTGCTGGATTATCAGTTCCGATTCCAACTTTACCATCAGAAGTTATACGAACTGATTCTTCACCAGCAGTTTTGGTCCCAATAATAATTGGAATTCCTGCACTACCGTTATTATTTGCAATTGTATATGAAGTGCCATTAAATGTATGATCATAGGCAAGAACACCGGACTTTGATATTCTAAAACTAGAGGATGATGCACCATATACAGTTAAAGTTCCATTTGGATTATCAGTTCCGATTCCAACTTTACCATCAGAAGTTATACGAAGTCTTTCATTTCTACCTGTGGAATTATCTCTTGTCCTAAAAACTAATCCACTTAATCCACTACCTTCTCTTATTGCACCAATTTCTGCTATAGCTCCAGTTTGACCCGATTTAGTTAAACTAAATTGAATTCCAATACTTTGACTAGAACTTGTTCCTGTTGAACTTATAGTCTGAGCAATATCAATACCACCGTCAGTAGTTTCATAACTAGAAGTTGTATCTGCTGGTGTTACTGTTAATTTACCAGCATTATTAACGGTGACTCGTGATGTTAATGATCCACTACTATTTTTTGTTTTAATAATAAAATCACCACCACCACTATTTTCGCCAACTAATATTTGAGCTGCAGATTCAAGTCTGGCAGATCCAGCCATGAAATTAAGGGTAGGGGCATTAGCACCATCACTACCAAAGTTAATACCAGATCCAGTTCCAGTTTCAACATCAAATATAGAAGTTGGATTATTAGTTCCGATACCAACCGAACCAGCAGAAGTTATACGAAGTTTTTCTGTTGTATTTGTCGTAAAACGCATAGAGTTATCACTATGATCATAACTAATATTTCCGATGTCATGATCGTCTGTATCCCCCAAATTCAACTGAGAAGTATTGCTTCCCGGTGTTGCATACAAACTTAAATGTGGACTTGCTGCTCTAACTGTTAGTTTAGAATTAGTTGCTTCATCAGCGGTTCCTAAAGTTAAATTACCATCAGAATCTACACGAAATGCTTCATTACCAGCAGTATCTACCGAAAATGTATCAGCAGCAGGAAAACGAATAGCAGTATCAGTATCCCCAGTATGAACTATTTTATCAGCAATGCTCACATCACCAGATACTGTTAGTGCAGAAAGTGTTCCTACACTTGTCAGTGAAGAATTAACTACAGCAGAACCAAGAGTGGTGGCAGAAAGAACATCAGTTCCGGCAATTTTGTAGGTATGTCCAGATGCGACATTTAAATTTTCAGTAGATGTGAAAGCTTCATTAGTATTATCATATAAGAAAGTATTTCCACTCGGTCCAATCTGAATACCGGCACCATCTGCCAAAGCATCTGTCGTTGCGGTGGTGGCAATGCCAACTATAAAATCTGAGATCTCAAGTGCCGTGGAGTTTATTTGTGTCGTGGTTCCATCAACGAATAAGTCACCTTTAATTCTTACAGTACCGGTGTTATCACCAACAGTTGCTGGATCAATAATAATTTCATCAGGACCGGCAATCGTTGCGGTTGTCCCATTTAAAATTTTAACACCGGTAGTAGTGGTTTCTAATCTCTTGGCGTTATTGTGAAAAAGTTCTACCGCACCTTGATTTATAACGTTTAAACCATCATTTGTATTGTTGGGATTAAGTGCAATATTACCTTCACTCTTAATATTTAAATTACCATCATTATTGTCAATTGTGCCATGATCTCCATCATGAACAATAACCATATCTCCACCAGTTGCCGCACCAAGTCTTAATTCATCATCATTTCCAAGGTGAATATGACTTTGGAATGTAGAAACACCAGATACATTTAAATTATTGACTCCTGTTATATCCTTAGAATTAGCATCTAAGTTACCACCAAGTGTAGGTGTGGTATCTCCGGCAATATCTGTCGTAATTCCTGTGAGACTTGTGAATGGATATCCTGTCGCATCTTGTAAATCAAATGCCGGTGTGGCATCGGTATCTCCTAAGTTGAATGTAATGCCACCAATAGCAATACTAGAATTGGAAAGAGATGAATTTGGAATAGATGTTAATGATGCACCAGAACCAGAGAACGTGGTTGCAGTAAGAACTCCTGATACCTTTCCATTACCAACAACATCTAAGGTTACAGTTGGTATTGTCGAACCAATACCCACCTGTCCTGTCGAATCTATTGCAACTCTAACTCCATCATTAGTTATAAATTCTAACTTATCTTCATCTGCTCCTGCAGAAGATTCTGCTCTGATGAGAGTATCTGCATCTACGTCCTTGACACCACCAAGAGAACCCCATGCATTGCCTGCACCATAACCCTCAAATGTAGATAACTGAGTATTATATCTAATCTGACCCAAAACACCAGGCAGTCTTTGGCTGGTGTTTCCTTTTGGAATCTGGATAGAACCCGTGCTGTCAAAAATTACAGTATTAGTAAATGTGGATACACCACTAACATTAAATTGTGTAGAAAATCCAATTGAAGTTCCAGTGAAATCTACAAATGATGCAAACTGTGCAAGTTCTCTAGTATTAGCCATTTATGAAATGCCTCCCGGTATATTTATTTGGATTATCATATGGTTACTCCATATCTCACAACCTTCACAGTTGCAGATGATGCACTACTCATTGTAGCTTGTAATAGGAGGTTTGATCCACTTATCGTTGTCGTGAATACTGCCAGTTCTTCTGAAGTAGAAAGAGAGGCATATTCAATAGAACTCGCAATTGACCCATCATGAATGACCAATAAGTCTGCAGTTTGATAACTTGTTCCTTGTGTCACTTGAATTTGGAATTTTGCAGATCTATAAGTTGCTATCGGTAATGTATCGATGGTTGTTACTGATACACTAGAAATTGTAGTAGTCGTTACCTCAAGACCAAGAGTACCCTCAAGATCCACTCTTGCAGCAGGAACTCCGGTTCCGATACCAATATCACCGGCAGAAGTTATACGAACTCTTTCATTACTAACTCCATTAGTATAGAGTCGCATACTGTTATCTGTATGCTGATAATGAATCAAACCTGCACGGTTATCACCCGAATCAGCAAATGCAATTTGTCCTTGATTTACTGATCCGATTGTTATACCCTGATCATTATCACTTATATCACCTACTATGAGATTATCTGCATTGGCATGAGCATAATTAGTTGCCGTTGTAATTGCAACCTGTCCACCAGAGAAAATACGAAGTCTTTCAGAACCACTAGTCTCCGCTGTAATTGTATCAGAAGCAGGGAATCTAATCGCAGTATTACTATCACCATCATGAACTATCTTATCTGCTATTGTCAAATCACCACTAATATTGGTGGTAGCATTTATGTCTAAAGCAGAAGAGAATGTGGAGACACCAGCAACAATTAAGTTATCTAAATCAGTATGTCCATCAACATCTAAGTCACCATTGGCATCAATATTGGCAGCAAATGTAGAAACACCGGCAGTGACAATAAGTCCACCTTCTGTTACTCTTACACCGGTTCGTGCCGTAACTAATCCAACAGAATCAACGTTACTCACATCATCATAAGTAATTGTGCCAGCAACAGATACTGTGGTCGCATTTAATGTTCCGACAGTAATATCTGGTGTCCCTGTCAATCCAGTTGCATTTCCAGTGAGTCCACCAGTGACATTACCTATAAGATTACCATATAATGTATTTGCCGTAACAACACCTACATTTAAAATTTTAGTATTACTTGAACTTGCCGCATCAGTCGGTATTGCAGTGCCGATACCAACATTTGTATCTTTGAAGATATCACCAGACTCATTTGTAGTATCTACAAGAGACCATCTACCAGGATCAAATAATCCAGAGTTTTGGAATACAACAATATCAATCGTATCTCCTACAAATGCACCTTCAGATAATACAACTGCAGATCCATTTGTGGCAGTAAATTCCGAGGCAGTTAATCTTACACCATTGTGATAAACATCAATGAAATTTGGTGTATAAGTTAAACTAAATGATGTTTGACCAGCAGTTGCCGTAAATGAAGTGGTGCTTCTTGTGAAAGTTCCAGCCTTCAAATCTATCTTAACTAATCCACTCGTATCAGTAATAGCAGATATTGCAGATCCAACAAAATTGAGTGTTGTTACAATACCAGTGGTGATAGATGCTCCCTCAGATTGAATACCAATTCCATCAATACCATTAGTGACGGTAAGAATTCCAGTCAGTTTTGTATCACCCAAGACATCAAGGGTTGCTGCAGGTATTGTAGAACCAATTCCAACCTGTCCAGTAGAACTTATTGCGACTCTGATAGATCCTGCAGTATGGAATGATAAAACATCATTATCATTTCCTGCACTTGCTTCGGCAGTGATGAAAGTATCACCATCTACGTCCTTGACACCACCAAGAGAACCCCAATTATTTCCAACACCAAATCCCTCAAACTGTGCATTAGTAGTATTGAATCTAATCTGTCCAGTGACTGCCGTTCCTACAGCATCTTTTTGTGCCTCTGTTCCGACAGGAATCTGAATTGAATTCGTGCTGTCAAAAATAACTCTATCACTAAATGTCGATGCTAAAGATACAATGACATGATCAAGATCAGTATGTCCATCAACATCTAAGTTTCCATTTACACTTAAATTTGTGCTATTTAAAAGTTGAAGTGAATCACTTCTCCATCTACCAGTAATTGTTTGTGTGCCAGCCTTGATATGTGCGAACTCAATAATACCATCCTCAGTTCCATCACTAGCATCTAAAATCTTACCGGTAATCTTTGCATAATTAATTTCTTCATCGTTATCATTTTCTCCGGCAAACTTAATCTGTCCAAGATAATCTGCATCAGCAGGAGATTCACTGTTACGATAAAGTTTAAATTCTGGTGCTGCAGAACTTCCAGCATCAGTAGAAACAATAGTTACATTTGAAGCAATATTTCCGGACAGATTTAAATTTCCAGAGAATGTAGAAACACCCGTTACTTTTAAGTTATCTAATTCTGTATGACCATCTACATCTAAGTCACCATTGGCATTAATGGCACCAGATACTGTCAGTGCAGTAAGTGTGCCCAGATTTGTCAATGAAGAATTAACTACGGCAGAACCAAGAGTGGTGGCAGAAAGAACATCAGTTCCATTAATCTTGTATGTCTTACCAGAGGCGAGATTTAGATTCTCACTTGATTTGAGTGAGGTATTTGTATGATCATATAATAAAGTATTGTTTGGTCCAATCTGAATACCGGCACCATCGGCAAGAACATCACTAGTGGCAGTGGTGGCAATGCCGACTATAAAGTCTGCCAATTCAATTGTTGTTGAATTAATTTGTGTTTGGGTGCCATCAACAAAAAGGTCACCTTTAATTCTTAAGGCACCAGTGTTATCACCGACTGCAGCGGGATCTATGACAATTTCTGCAGGTCCACTGATGGTATTAGAAGTGACTCTGATTGCAGACCCTTCTGCCCCAGTATGGAAAGCAGTCGCAGTAACAACTCCAGAAATATTAACATTATCAAGTTCGGTATGACCATCAACATCTAGGTCACCAGAAATATCCAGATCAGCATTAAGATCTACATTAGATGCGAACGTAGTAATACCAACAACGTTTAAAGTTTCACTAATATTTGTGATGTCAAGTTCAGTTCTACCGTCTACATCTAAGTCACCATTGGCATCAATGTTACTGGAGAACGTGGCAGTTTCTGAAACATTAAGAGTATCTAAATCGGTTTGTCCATCAACATCTAGGTTGCCGTTAGCATCAATATTACCAGTAAATGTTGATGCACCAGAGACATTTACGTCATCAAGTTTTGTAAGCCCAACAACATCTAATTTTGCGGATGGTATTAAACTGGCAATACCGACAGAACCCTCAACAGTCAAGTCTTGACTGATGGTTAAGTTCGCATTGACATCAACTAATTGAGCAAAGGTAGAGAATCCGGCAACATTTGCATTATCAAGTTCGGTGTGACCATCAACATCTAAGTCACCATTGGCATCAATATTACCGGCAAATGTGGATACACCAGTAACAGTTAGTCCAACACCAAGTGCTAATCTAGTTCCATCAAAAGTGAAATTAGCATCATCTTCAAGTTCACCACCAGTCCCGGCAATAACGACACGATTATCTGTAAGATCTTCTACTTTAAAAGTATTTGCCTGACCACCGGCATCAATATCAACAAGTCCGGTAAATGTTGCGGTATCTGTGACATTAAGGACATCTAAATCAGTCTGCCCATCAACATCTAGGTTACCTCCAGCATCGATATTATTAGTAAAAGTAGAAACACCAGAAACATTAAGATTATCTAATTCAGTATGACCATCTACATCTAGATCACCATTGGCATCAATGTTATTTGCAAAGGTTGCAATACCAACAACATTTAAAGTTTCAGAAATATTAGTAATGTCTAACTCAGTGCGTCCATCAACATCAAGATCACCATTGGCATCTATGGAACCAGTAAATGTTGATGCTGCCGATACGGTAATATCATCAAAGATCGCCTGACCATCTACGTCAATAGTACCACTAACGGTTTGATTACCGGTTAATGCAAGAAGAGTTCCATTGAAAGTTAGATTTCCACTATCTTCTAACTCACCACCAGTTCCGGCAAGAACAACACGTCCAGAAGTTAAATCTTCAACCTTAAATGTATTTGCCTGAGCACCTGCATTGATATCAACCAGTCCAGCAAAAGTTGATGCAGCAGATACGTTGACGTGATCAAGTTCAGTGTGACCATCTACATCAAGATCACCATTAACATCGATGTTACCAGCAAATGTTGATGCACCGGAGACATTTACATCATCAAGTTCAGTATGACCATCTACATCAATGCTACCGTTAAAATCAGCATTTGCAGCAAATGTAGAAACACCGACAACATTTAAAGTTTCACTGATGTTGGTAATATCAAGTTCAGTACGACCATCTACATCAAGATCACCGTTGGCATCAATATTACCAGTAAATGTTGATCCCTCATGTACTTGAAGGGTATCGATATATGCAATACCATTAAGATAAAGATCTTTCCATTCTTGACTAGAAGAACCTAAATCATATGCATTATTTGTATTCGGAATAATATTTGAATTAACATCAGCATTGAATACAACATTATCAGTTGCGGCATCACCAAGAACAATATTTCCATCTGTTCCAGCAGCAAATGTAACTACTCCTACAAAATATGAATTACCAGTTACGGATAATGCTCCACCAACATTTACGTTGTTTTCAAATGTAGTGATACCAGTGACGTTTAAAGTCTCACTGATGTTAGTGATGTCTAATTCTGTTCTACCGTCTACATCTAAGTCACCATTGGCATCAATGTTACTGGAAAACGTAGCGGTTTCGGCAACATTAAGAACATCTAATTCAGTTGTGCCATCTACATCTAAGTCACCATTGGCATCGATGTTATTAGCAAACGTAGCGATACCAGTGACGTTTAAGGTTTCAGAAATGTTAGTGATATCAAGTTCGGTTCTGCCATCTACATCTAAATCACCATTGGCATCGATGTTATTTGCGAATGTGGCAACACCAACGACATTTAAAGTATCACTAATATTGGTAATATCGAGTTCGGTTCTACCGTCTACATCTAAGTCACCATTGGCATCAATGTTTGCAGAGAACGTGGCAAGTTCTGCGACATTGAGAACATCTAAATCGGTCTGTCCATCAACATCCAGGTTGCCATTGGCATCAATATTTCCCGTAAAAGTTGATGCTGCCGATACGGTAATATCATCAAAGATCGCCTGACCATCTACGTCAATAGTACCACTAACGGTTTGATTACCAGTTAGTGCGAGTGTGGTTCCATCAAATGTTAAGTTTGCACTATCCTCTATCTCACCACCTGTTCCAGCAAGAACAATACGATTGTCTGTGAGGTCCTCTACCTTAAGTGTGTTTACCTGAGCACCGGCATTGATATCAACTAGTCCGCCAAAAGTTGATGCTGCCGAAACGTTAACATTATCTAACTCGGTATGACCATCAACATCTAAGTCACCATTGGCATCAATATTATTAGCAAAGGTTGCTATGCCGACAACATTTAAAGTTTCACTGATGTTGGTAATGTCAAGTTCAGTACGACCATCAACATCTAAATCACCATTGGCATCAATATTATTAGCAAAGGTTGCTATGCCGACAACATTTAAAGTCTCACTAATGTTAGTGGTGTCTAACTCCGTGCGTCCATCTACATCAAGATCGGCATTGAGATCTACATTAGACGCAAAAGTTGATACTCCAACTACATTAAGAGTTTCACTAATGTTGGTAATATCTAATTCCGTTCTACCGTCTACATCTAAATCACCATTGGCATCGATGGCACCAGATACTGTTAGTGCTGTAAGTGTACCTAAATTTGTTAATGAAGAGTTGACAACACCTGTTCCTAAAGTTGTCGCACTCAATACTTCAGTTTGATCAACTTGATAAACCTTTCCTGATGCAACATTAAGATTTTCACTCGACTTTAATGATGGATTCGTTCCACCATTATGTTCATATAAAAATGTATTATTTGGTCCAATCTGAATACCGGCACCATCAGAAAGTAAATCCGAAGTAGCTGTCGTGGCAACACCAACAATAAAATCTGCTAATTCAATCGTAGTCGAATTAATTTGTGTTTGGGTGCCATCAACAAATAGGTCACCTTTAATTCTAACAATTCCTGTATTGTCACCGACAACACCTGGATCAATAATTAAATTAGAAGGACCAGCAATTGTTGCGGTTAATCCAATTCCATTAGAAACTGATACACCAATACCAGTAGTTTGTAACTTAAGTGAATTGGAGTGCTTTAATAATGTAGAACCTGTTACAACTAAGTTATTGGCAGTAAGTGCTGTAGATACATTTACATCATCAAGTTCTGTATGACCATCAACGTCTATAGATGCATTAATGTCAATATCAGAGGCAAATGTGGCAATACCAGTGACGTTTAAGGTTTCACTAATGTTAGTGATATCAAGTTCGGTTCTACCGTCTACATCAAGATCACCATTGACATCAATATTATTAGCAAAGGTTGCTACGCCGACAACATTTAAAGTCTCACTAATGTTAGTGATATCAAGTTCGGTTCTACCGTCTACATCTAAGTCACCATTAGCATCAATGTTATTGGCAAACGTAGCAATACCAGTAACATTTAAAGTCTCGCTGATGTTAGTAATATCAAGTTCAGTACGACCATCAACATCTAAATCACCATTAGCATCAACATTACCAGTAAATGTGGAAAGACCACTTACACTGAGAGTAGTAAGATTTGATCGACCAGCTGGTGGTAATACTCCTTTTGCTCCAAGATACTTATATCCTATTAGATATACATTAGTTGTAGTAATACCAGAAGGAACGTTAGTTCCATTGAAATTTAAAATACCAGAAGAATAATCAAAAAACCATTCATCACTGTTTCCAGAACCTGTTGGTGATAAAGAAACACCACCAGAATTTGGATCTCCTTTATATACCTGAACAGCATAATCAGCACCAAAAGATGGATCAATCCAATCTCCACTGATTGATGCAGTCTGATTTCCAAATGTAGATCTGGCTATGAAAGTTCTATTTCCAGTGACAGTATTATCATGTGTTAGTTGGAAAGCATTTGTGGCAGTATAAATTCCAACGTAAGTTGTATTTGATGTTGGTGGAGAAACGGGAATAAAAGTGCTATCTGCCCATACACTGGTACTAGGGACAACCAGTGGTGATGGTTTATTTTCTTCTGTAGGTGCCTTTTTAGTGCCACTAATACCAGATGCGTCCTCTGCAATACCAGTTTTGGATTGGACGTAACCAATTTTCTTTAATAGAAAATCTACCTTTTGTTCTTGTGATGCTGCCACTTTTCTTTACCTCTCCTTAAGTTGCCGAGAACGACATTGCAGTAATTGAATCACCAGAATCTAATCTCCACCTGATTAGAATTCTGTTATTACTATCATTTGTTGATGATTCACCTCCAAATGTACATGTGAATGTGCCACTACTTCCAGACATTACTCCACCAGAAGCACATCCATTGTTACCATTTCTCGGTACACCTGATCCAGGAGCAGCAACAAACATATCTGCCCATCCATTTGTATCACTCAATCCTGTAGTCCAAGTAGAATTGTCGGGCATACAAACTTTACAGGCACCATAAGATCCTGTGACAGTTATTTTAAATCCAGGAACAGCAGATCTAATTATTTCAACTTGAAAATATTGTGCTCCATTTCTACTAGAGGAATAATCAGGACCAACAGGAAGATATCCTGAGGAATAATCTGTCTGATCGTGTCTTAGTACACCACCTCTTACAATGGATTCGTAAGTTGCAACTGATCCGGCACTTCCCCCACCCCATGAAGTAAATACTGGTGTCGGATTATCTCCTGTAGAACCAGCATTGACTCTATCGGCATTTCCAGAACCACTACCAAGTGTTCCTGATATTAATATATTGTCTTCATCAATCTTATTAGTAATTGCCGAAGTTCCCATAATGTTGACATTAGTCGAGAAACTAATTCTCTGATTGTTATGAGAACCATATGGAGTTACGGCATCAAATGTCGTGAAGTGATTTGATGTTATGGTATTGTGTATGTTTCTTGGAGTCTGGGTAATTAAAGTTGTCACTCCGGTTCCGACTCCATAATTTCTTGCGGGAGGATTTGTTCCACCAGCAAAATTATTATATAATTTATTTCCAGGATTTGAAAATCCTGTTGTTTGACCATCTGAATTTAGAAGTTTGTAATTATTATAAGAATACATGTCTCCGGTAGCATTTTCAACAGAGGCCACATAAGTAAAGTTATTGTTAGTTGACTCTGTATAGTGAGGAACACCCGAAGAATATGCAACAGTATGTCCACTAGAAGCAGGAGTAGACATGTTACTGAATGAAATTACCGGTGCTCCGACTGTGCTCGAATCTTCATACCAATATACAGAGTTTGTTGTATTAGATCCATGAATAAAGTATGCCTCATTATATCCATCAGGACTTGCGGCATCAATAAATCTTACATCATAAACCTCATAAAATAGTGATGTAATTCCAACATTTCTTAACGAATCAGCGGCATCTGTATTATTAGCAATTTGAACTGCCCCGGATGTTCCTGCATTATTACCTGCAGCATATAGACCAAAAGATACATTGAATGTGGTTGTTCCGACTCCAACAGTATTAACATATCCAGTTAAAGTTCCAGAATCACCCGGACCATAATCTGTCAGATATGTCGTGGTGATAGTGCTGTCAGTGTTTCTAGTTAATGCTGTTCCAGCAGATGGTGTGGCATCATTAGTATTATTAGTAGGAGTGAAATTGCAAAGATATGCAGTTCCTTGTGTTCCTGTAAGAGTAAGATCTACCCCATCAATATCATCAGGTTGATCTGGTACAAGTTTTCCTAGAATATAATTCAATTCATCAACAGAACTATCAATAGTGTCTGTCGTCTGCACGGTGTATGCTCCTGCTCTATATCCACCGGCAATATTACCAAGTGTCAGGTCTCCCCCTTCACCATAAAGATTATTTGCAGTAACAACACCAACATTTACTATTGCCGTATTACTTGTATCCGCAGCAATAGATGCATTGGTGGTTCCAATCCCAACATTACCATTTGGATCTATGGATACTTTAACAGAACCTGCCGTTAGAAATTCTAATGTATCTTCATCAGATCCGGCAGAAACTTCTGCCCTGATAAAAGTATCTTGATCTACGTCTTTAACACCACCAAGACTTCCCCACTCACCACCAGGACCATAACCTTCAAAAGAAGCCAGTTGTGTATTAAATCTTATCTGACCTGTAACGGCAGTTCCTACGGCATCTCTCTGTGCCGTGGTTCCTACAGGTATTTGAATCGAATTTGTACTGTCAAATATTACCTTATCAGTAAAGGTGGAAACACCAGTTACTTTTACAGTACCATCTATACTCAGTTTTACATCATAAGTATTATCTGTGCCGATTCCTACATTGTTTTGATAGTATATCGAACCTGCACCATAGTTCTCAGTCCATGGAGTCAACAGTGTGACTGTCGTTCCAATGCCTACTCCACCAGTATCTCTCTCGGTGAATAAGTATCCATCGTAGGTATTAAGAGCTAGTTCTCCAAGAGCAACTTGCCCCAAGGTCGGCCTCTTTCCGGACGTGGCAGACCTTTTTATCTTTATTAGAGATGCCATTTAGCGCATTCGGTATTTACCAAAAAAAGCAATATATATTGCCTTGTTCTATTTATTTATGAAACCTTGTTCCGTCGATTCCCATATCGATACAGATTAGAAGGAGGTTCTGGTTTCATCCAATCTTTGATTTTTTCATATCGATCAACATCAAAAAACTCCTGAGAAAGATACCAATCTTCCACAGGAGTATGACCTTTATGTTGATTGCATGAATGGCAGGCACAGAGAACGTTTTTCGTAAAATCTGGACCACCTTTTGCTCTCGGGACAATGTGATCTATTGTAAGGTTTTTGGTAGAACCACAATAGGCACATTCATAATCCCATCCTTCCTTTATCTTTTGCCTCCATAACCTTTTTGCTTCTGCGGAACTGGTTGTTTGGAGATTAAAGACATAGGCTTGGGCAGAATTGTAGAGAGGCATAAAATATTGCGTCTTACAAATATTTAGATATGTATAGATTCATTTAACTTCTCCAATAATCCAAGATCTCATACCATATTCTAAAATATATTCTTTTGTATAGTAAACTACTTCTGGTGGAACAACCAAACAAAAACCGATACCAAGATTGAATACATTACGCATCTCATCCTCGGCAATATCACCTGCCTTCTGAATTTTATTGAATATTTTTGGTCGTTCCCAGTCATCATAATCAACATCAACAGTCAGTCCTTTTGGAAGACATCGTGGAAGATTTTCAGGAATACCACCGCCAGTAATGTGTGCCATACCGAGAATAGGAAACTCATCTAGAAGAGATTGAACCAAAGGTGCATAGATGATAGTTGGTGTCAGTAACTCTGGCATCTCCTTATAAAAAATTTTATGTCTCGATAACATATCATTAATCAGTGTATATCCATTACTATGAAGACCACTACTTTCAATGCCAATAACTAAATCACCTGCTCTGATATTACTACCATCAACAATATCGTTCTTCTCCACAACACCAGTGCAGAAACCAGCAAGGTCATAATCGATTGCTCCGAAATGTTCGGCGGTTTCTCCACCTAGGAGTTCCATACCAGCAATTCTACATCCTTCTATAATACCATCTACAATTTGTGTAACATTATTATCAAGTGTTTTAGTGGAGATATAATCAAGAAAATACAATGGTTTAGCACCACTACAGATTACATCATTGACACACATTGCAACAAGATCTTGTCCAATGGTAGTGTAATCAAAAGCAACCCTACAAACATTAATTTTAGTTCCGACACCATCGGCACCAGAAACTAAGACAGGTTTTTCATATCCTGATGGTATTTCCATCATTCCATTGAACCCACCAATTGTAGGAATTTTAGTTTTGAGTTCTTCTACAAACTCTCTTCCTTTTTCAATATCAACACCAGAAGTTTTGTAATCCATTAATGTATTTCTCCACTAACATATGATGCTTCACTTTTTAATTAATAAAGTGCTTTTCAAGAACTTCAATGCGTTCCTCTTCGTGTGCAATGATATCTAATTGTTCTTGAATGGCAGCCAATACATCCGGATGCTCACCGATACCTACAGGATTGTGTAGGTAAATTTCAATATTTACTTTTGCCTTACTAATCTTACCAATCGCGTCATTGCGTAAGGCAGATAGTGTTTTTTCCCTTAGATTACATGACATAATTTATTCTTCCTCGTAAAGTTTTTCTAATTTTTCTCTAGACAAATCAACATACATTACTTCATCACCAGGGGTAGGTGCCTCAGGATGACGTGGTTTTGGTTTATTCATCTCCATATTTATGGATTGAATATTAGACCACATCATTGCAAAGGCACCACCGGCAATAATTGCAAAGAAAACGAAGTAAATAAAAACTTCAAATCCATTCACAGAGCATTTCCTCTTGGTAAAACTTCTTCAGGGAAGACAAAGTTTTCATGTGGTTGATCGACAGGTGCAAGCCAAGCACGGAGTCCCTCGTTGAGGAGAATGTTCTTGGTGTAGAAGGTCTCAAACTCTGGATCTTCTGCGGCACGAATCTCTTGTGAGACAAAATCATACGCACGTAAATTAAGAGCAAGACCAATGATGCCGATACTGCTAGTCCAAAGACCCATAACTGGGACAAATAACATAAAGAAATGCAGCCAACGCTTGTTACTGAAAGCAATACCAAAAATTTGTGACCAGAAACGATTTGCAGTAACCATCGAATAGGTCTCTTCTTCTTGAGTACTGTCAAATGCTTTAAAAGTATTTGCTTGTTCACCATCTTCATACAAAGTATTCTCAACTGTAACACCATGTATCGCAGAAAGCAAGGCTCCTCCTAAAATACCTGCAACTCCCATCATATGGAAGGGATTGAGCGTCCAGTTATGAAAGCCCTGGAGGAAGAGAAGGAAGCGGAATATTGCCGCGACACCGAAACTCGGCGCAAAGAACCAACTCGACTGTCCGAGTGGGTAAATGAGAAAAACACTGACAAAAACAGCGATAGGCCCAGAAAACGCAATAGCATTGTACGGACGAATACCTACTAAACGACTGATTTCAAACTGTCGAAGCATGAAACCTATGAGGGCAAATGCACCGTGGAGAGCAACAAAGGACCAAAGCCCTCCAAGTTGGCACCACCGGACGAAATCTCCCTGAGACTCAGGACCCCAAAGTAGAAGAAGAGAATGACCCATAGCATCAGCAGGCGTTGAGACAGCCGCTGTAAGAAAATTAGCACCCTCAAGGTAACTACTTGCGAGACCGTGGGTGTACCAGCTCGTAACAAAGGTAGTGCCAGTAAGCCAGCCACCAATTGCAAGATAAGCAGTGGGAAAAAGTAATAGTCCAGACCAGCCCACAAAGACAAAACGATCGCGTTTAAGCCAGTCATCAAGGACATCGAACCACCCCCGTGTTGGTTGTTGTAATGTTGAAGCAACCATGATTATTTAAAACCTCCATTAGATTTTTTCTTATTTTGTTTTCGATCCAAAACTTTTATATGAGACTTGAACTGTGAAGGAACATTAAACCACTCACTTCTAACTTCTTCCCATGAATCAAAAGTTTTTGATTGACCATTTGAGTATACAAACTCATAATGATGACGGTCATAGGGTTGATCAGAAGTGTCGGTAAAATACCGAGGATCAGAAGGTTCAATTAGTTTTATCATTTAAATCCTGCTGAATAGGAATCTGTTGCCCGTTAACCATAATATGATGTGGTTTTAATTCAGGGTTAGGTTGAGAAGGAACTGTAGGATTTTTATCCAAGTTCTTAATCACAATAAAGGCATCCTTATTATATTTGCGAGTGCCTTTTACTGGTGCCCATTTTGTTCCGGCACCCTCAATTTCGTAGATTGATGTTCCACCAATTTCTACAGCAATGTTGTCCCCATGCTCCCATTTGAGTTTATTCAATGCTTGATGGAGATCACTAATCCAACTATTATTGTTAGATTCACTCATAACACGTTCTTCTGGATCAAGTTTACCGTTCATAATAGTATCACACAAAGTAAAGGAATTGTAACCGTTAAAATACCTATAAAAAACCCCGCCACATAAGTGACGGGGAAGAAACTACCAGGTTCCATTCATCAACCGATAGAAGGTGCGGTGAGTGCCACAGGGGTAGACTCAGCAGCAGCCAGATCCAGAGGGAAGTTGTGAGCATTGCGCTCGTGCATCACTTCCATACCGAGACCAGCACGATTAAGAACGTCTGCCCAGGTGTTTACAACACGACCTTGACTTTCAACAATGGATTGATTGAAGTTAAATCCGTTGAGGTTGAATGCCATGGTGCTGACACCGAGGGCGGTAAACCAGATCCCCACGACGGGCCACGCAGCGAGGAAGAAATGCAGACTTCTAGAATTGTTAAAAGATGCATATTGGAAGATCAGACGACCGAAGTAACCGTGTGCGGCAACAATGTTGTAGGTCTCTTCTTCTTGACCGAACTTGTAACCGTAGTTCTGAGACTCTGTTTCAGTGGTTTCACGTACAAGTGAGGAAGTAACCAGACTTCCGTGCATAGCAGAGAAAAGAGATCCACCGAATACCCCAGCAACACCGAGCATGTGGAACGGGTGCATAAGGATATTGTGTTCTGCCTGGAATACAAGCATGTAGTTAAAAGTACCAGAGATACCAAGAGGCATACCATCAGAGAACGAACCTTGACCGAAAGGATAGACGAGGAATACTGCAGATGCTGCTGCGACAGGTGCGCTATAAGCAACACAGATCCAAGGACGCATACCGAGACGGTAAGAGAGTTCCCACTCACGACCCATGTAAGCAAAGACGCCAATAAGGAAGTGGAATACTACGAGTTGGTAAGGACCACCATTATACAACCACTCGTCGAGGGTTGCGGCTTCCCAGATGGGATAGAAATGAAGACCAATTGCGTTGGAAGAAGGAACAACTGCACCAGAGATGATGTTGTTACCATACATGAGTGAACCGGCAACGGGTTCACGGATGCCGTCGATGTCCACAGGAGGAGCAGCGACGAAGGCGGTGATGAAGCAGATAGTTGCTGCCAACAGAGTTGGGATCATCAGTACGCCGAACCAACCGACATAGAGGCGGTTATTGGTAGAAGTTACCCACTGGCAGAAAGACTCCCATGTGGATGTTTGTTGTTGTCTTGAAAGAGTTTGTGTCATTGTTTTAAACAAAAAAGTAAGACCATCAGGGAAATGGTGGAGTTACTATTCCTCTACACCCTTAGTAGAGGTATGAGAGACGTGGTTTATACACCCTAGAGGTCTCGGTTTATGGGGTGTCTAGAAGACGTTACATTTCGTAACCATTCAACTTATTTATAATACTACGGTTTCCCGTCCCTGTCAAGCCCTAAAATCGATATTCTTCCAAAATATCCAAGACATATCCTAGGTATCTCTGTGCCAATTCTTTTTTGTCTTGCGGTTCCCAACCCAGATCATTTTTTAGTTTCATTATACGAACTCTCAGTTCTTCAACACTAACTTGATTTCTAGGCATAAAAATAGACCCTCTAGTATATGTAGAGAGTCTAGTGCTAACTTGGTGATGGTGCATACACTGGTGTCATCAAACCACCATCTGGACCATCATCGTCATCATCTACATCCGTCAAAAGTAACATAAAAAAGAGGGGTGCCAATAAAAATATTATTGTCTGTGCCCACTCTAAACTCATGATCTTTTAGCTGCTGCAGCAAGTGGGATCAGCAACAGCACAGCTGCCACTACAAATCCCATCACCAGATACCTGGAATGATTTGACCTGTTACTGCATATGAACCCATAGCAGCAATAACACCAATCATAGCTGCAAGTCCATTAATACGTTCTGCGTTTTCGTTCATTGTTTTTTCTCCTGTTGTGTTTTGTTTTTAATAATAACTCTACCTTTACCTCTAAGGTATTCGATTTGAAACTCTAGTTTATCATCGTGCCCCCAGCAGAGTTCTTCGTATAGGGCATTTAATTTCTCCATGTCTTCATAAAGAGCATTTGGATCTGGCATATCAGTTAGGTCTATCTAACGTATATATTACCCTTGAAGTTCAAGGTAAAACTTAGTCTGATCACTGGGACTATTCTCATAGATAGAGGAATCTCCATATGTTTTGTGATCTTTGTACCCAACCATTCTACCTTTTGTATTTTGTAGAGCTGGCATGAATGCTATAAAAAAGAATACTCCTGGTGCTCCGATGAATACAACGGAGACGATTACATAATAAGTAAGAAGTTCAATAAGGGAGTTTTCCATCAATAAGTCTCAGATAGTTGTTCTACAGAATAAGCTAGCAATACAAAAAATGCAATGCTAGTTGTGGTGAAAATAATTTCAGACATCAGAATCCGAAAGCACCAAAGAAAAATACACTACCAGTAGTAGCATAGCTGACGATAGCAGCAATAAATCCAAGCATAGCAGTACGTCCATTTAACTTCTCCGCACGTTCTGCATAGGACTCATATCCATAACGCTCGGCATCAGTCTTAGAGACATACATTTGTGGTTCTTTAGCAAACAGATTCTGTTGCCCGAACTCATTAGTTGTTACAGTCATTTACCTAATGTAATGAATCTTTACATATTATATAGTAATGTAACAAACCTGTCAAGCCCTCTAGCCAGGATTTCCTGACGGATTACTGATTTTGTTAAAGTAGGGATCAAAATTTGTAATGTCTTCTACAGTCATATTAGATCCCTGCTGCTGCCAGAAGTTTAAAATACCATCATGACTATTTTTGTGGAAAGCATCTACATGTTCTGGATGAATAGATGAACCCAGTTGGATACGATACAACAAAAGTGGTGTCGCAAATGTCAATCCAGAATTGTAAATCAAATCATCTGCAACAGGACGTGGTTTGACTCCACAGTCAAGTTTGTATTTGTCACCTCTGACATGAAAATCAATTAACTTCTTGGCATGATGTCGCGTAATAATATAGCAAGCTGTAGAAAAATCATTCACAAATCTATTGTGAATGGGAACGTGTATATCACCGGTAGAAATAATTGCAAGTTGAATTACATCCCAGGCATAAGGAACTTTTGCAATAAAATCTTTCCATGTGAAGTTCCAACACTTTACAGTATCTAAACTACAATCATCTTCCATCATGATTGCGTAAGGAGTGTCACTTGTATCATACCAATGTTTAATTGCTTTGAGATGAGAGGTCACACATCCAATCTCACCAGACGAAACCATGTCAGGGTATTTACCTTTAAGAATATCACTCAGATCATCTTCACGTCCATCATAAGCGGTGATACGAGTATAGTCTTCTATCTCCCAGTATTTTAATTGTGCCTCCATATACATTTTTCTTTCTGGTTCACCATCAAGATTAATATAATAAACGGGAGGTAATCCTTTAAGTTTATATGCCGATTTATTTTTGTCCATTATATAATCTCCCAATGCTCAGGATATAAGTCTTTTGTATTTAAATTAGAATTATTAGGTCCGAACCATTTTTTGGGTGCAATTACCTTTCCTTTATTTGCTAACCATGCACCCCACCAAGAAAAAGTAGAATTAGCAATAATAAAATCATCACATTGACTCATCAAGTATAGATCCATATAAGGATTATTTCCTGAAGAAACAATAAATCTATCAGACTCAAATAACTTTTGTTCCACACACCACTGAGGATCATCACTAAAGATAACAACTTGCCTTTTAGAATCAAACTTACTTAAAGCTTCCTTGTAGTAATCAAGAGATTGATTGTAATGGTTACCGGAGTTAATTAAAAAATCTCCTCTACGAATATGAAGAGCAATAGGATTATCAAAACACTCTTCAATAATATCATTACATTCATTAACAGTTTGTTCCTTGAATTTAAACTGATTTCTTATTTCATTTTCACAATGTTTGAAATATTTTTCAGTTTGAAAGAATCCATAAAGAGTAAAATCATGTCGTTTATCCACGTTAAAAATATTACGATCATACTCAAATCCTTTTTCAGAAAGAACATTATCGGTTTTAAGTAATCCTTTATTGTCTGGTTTAATATCAAAGCAATCGAATAGTTCTATTCTTAATTTATTACCAAGAGCATCGACAAGAACTTCATTATGATCTGGAATTGTAAATGTAACTCCAAGATATCTTGCGGCACCTAAGGTTGCCGCATACTGAAACATTTGATTACCAAGTTGCCCCAATTTACCGAGATAGTTAAATGCTACTGTCATTTTAAATTTTTCCTAACCCATTCAATAACTTTAACACTCCACTTCCATCCTAGAATTTCCTTCACTTTATCGATATTTGCTGTGGAATGCATTACCTCTCCAGATCTTTGAGGTATTGCAATCTGATAATCAGATATTAAATCAGCAATTGTTTGAATCTCTGTTCCTTCTCCTGTGCCAATATTAAATACTTGACCATACTCTTCAAGATCTCTTTGAGTTGCAAGAATATTAGCATAAACAACATCAGAGACATGAACAAAATCTCTTGTTTGATATCCCGGTTCTACTATTGTCAGAGGTTCTTTATTTTCTTTTTGCCGTTTAAAAATTGACATGACAGGAGCATATTGACCTGTCTTATGACACCCTTCACCATAAACATTAAAATATCTAAACATTACAGTTTTCAGACCATAAAGATTATAATACATTTCACAGAGTTGTTCTCCGGAATATTTAGATATTGAATATGTATTCAGACACTGGACTTGATTTGTTTCATACTTAGGATGAAATATTCTATTTCCATATACAGCAGATGTAGAGGAAAATATAAACCTATCAATATCGTGAATTCTAGCACACTCTAGAACATTCATAGTTGCTAAAATATTATTTGCCATACTCTCATTTGGTTTCTCTACACAATATGGTATGGAAACTTCAGATGCCATATGAAAAACATTATTTACACTTTCAAAAAGATGAATATATTTTGTATATTTTTCAGATAAATCATAAAGATAATATGTTGCTTTTGGATTTGGATCGTGATGCTTTACTCTATCCAAAACTACAACTTCATGTCCTAATTTTACCAATCTATCTACTAGATGAGATCCAATAAATCCACATCCTCCAGTAACTAATGATTTCATAAAACTCTCTCAGGTAAAAAATAATTTTTATTAAAGTTAAAACACTCCTGTGTTGGATAACTTGTAAGTGGATTTACAGTTGCTTGATAAGAACTGTTTTGATAGAACATTGGATCATCAAATGTATATACATTGAACCAACGTTGTATCTCAGCAAATCCAATATCCTGATAACTACCGATCACATTGCCAGCATGAAAACTTATTCTTTGACACATTCTAACATAATCTTCTGTCAGATACAATATGGCATGTGCCCCAAGCATATTATAAACACGATGAAAATTATCACTTATCTTTTCATATTGAACAAAAGGACCAGAGTGTCCGTTCATTCTTCCCCATGATGAAACTCCAAGATAAACTGCATCAGCATTTTTGGGAACTTCAATTTCTGGTTCAAAGTTTTTGATTTCACAATCATCTTCAAAAAGAATAAAAGGAGGATCAATCTCCTCCAATCCTCTAAGGTGTGCCAATGAACATCCAATCAATGGATTATCTGGACGAGATACACCTTCAACACGAATTGAATTTTTAAATCCACAGTCTTTAATCAGTTTTTGCATACTTTTATTTTTCTCAGTATGCTCAGCAAGATTCAGATAAACTGCAGGGATTTCTCTAAGATCTAAGTGCAGCATGATTTTTCTTCAAAGCAATAATTTTTCCAGGTTTGTAAGGATAATCAGTTCCTATAAATTCTTCAGCATAGCAATAGGTCGGATCAAGATCTAAGGTAGGTGGATTATCAATCAGATACCTATTCATGTGACTTTCATCGTGCCAGAGTGCAATAACACCTTTCTTAAGATCTTTATTCACATTATTGGCAATAATTTCTGCCATCTTCATAAAACTTTCAGTTTTACCACCATTAAAACCACCAGCATAGTAACTAATGGTCTTCTGATCAAAAGGGACATAAGCAAGTGACTTTGGATTCCTATCAAAAGATTGTGATGATGAATCGATCAATGATTGATATCCATGACGTGTTGCAACAAGATCACCACAAACTTCTTCTGCCTCTACTAAACCATCAATACGCATATCTGCATCAAAGTAGAAGCAATAATCATGATCAAAGATAAAGTCCTTCTCCTTAACAAAATAGTTATAACGCTTCAGAGTAGGCATTGGCCAAGGTTCATGATCAATATAGTGAACTCTAACATTATCACCACACTCTTCAATTTCGTGATCAGTGAATAGAAGACAATTAATTTCTGCTCCAGGGCAGAACTTTTCAGAAATATCCTCATACAGTTTTTCTACAAACTGCAGATACTTATTAGTAGCAATAGTCAGAATACAGATTTTCATAGTATATCTAATAATGTTTTAACTGACATCTCAAAAGATAAATTATCCTTAATATATGCTTTTGGGTCATAATCATTTATCCTAGCATAAAAATTGTCAAATGTCTCCTCTAATTTATCAATTGAATAAAATCTTTCTCCACACCTCTCATCCCAAAAAGGAACTGAAGTAGCAGGAACACGATATGCTTCTCCTTGATCCAACCATTCTTTGAGGTCCCATGTGATAATAGGTACACCCATCGACATTATTTCTTGAACTGCAATACCTTGACTTTCTGTTCCATTGATGAGAAAACAGAATTTTGCCTGATTCACAAGATTACGGAAACCAACTTCATCATATCCACCATACTCTACCATTCGATATGATAACCCTCTACCAAGCAGAAATTTTTTGACTGCTGACAATTCACTCACATCTCTTCTCTTAAAATAAATTAGACAATCATAACTTGGTTCTCTTACATTATTAAACTCTTCAATACCCACTGGCCAAATAGCAATCTTTTCCTCTGGTAAATTAAACTTGTCGATAAATTTATTTTTTACCCATTGTGATGGTGCGATTAATTTCTTATAGTAATTTTGATTTTCAATCAAAAATTGACCATACCCATCAAATAACCAAACCTGTGGTCCAATGATTGTAGTCTCCTGTTCAATCTTAGAATGTTTTTCGTGTGCTATCGCATCATATTGTATCAGAAAATTATGATTATACTTCTCTTCGTTAATTGCATAATCTATTTTTTCTTGAATAAGACTTTTGATTAGATTATCTACAACCTTGTGAGGTCCGTTCATCGTTGCGGAGTGACCCCAATATGCTTCTGAATAATAAAGATTGATCATAACTTAACCCATTCCTCTAACATATGATCAGATCCAGATGCCTCACGATTCCATCTCTCTGGTCCAATAGTGAACTCACTGTTTCCTAAAAATGCACCCCACCAAGAATATGATGAGTTTGCGATGATATGGTTCTTACACTTAGTCATCAAGTAAAGATGCCCGCTATCCTTAATATCATTACATTCAGATCCAACAAAAGTAATTTGTTTATCTGTTTTGATATTTTCCACACACCATTCAACATCCTCAGAGAATACAAAATAGTGAGGATCAGGATACTTAGATTCCATCAGTTTGATCGCACGATCATAGTATGCCTTATCAAGAACACCATGATGTGCAAGTGCTGTTGGATTGGTAACATAGTCGCCCCTTCTAACATGAATGGCAACTGAAGTTTCTACATTAGAAATTTGTTCTTCGACATTCTTGGTTGCTTCCGAAAATTCTACAGAGAAAGTAAATTGTTTTCTGATCTCATCAACAACATTTTCAAACTCTTTTAAATTTTGAAACCATCCTTGAAGTAATGTCGCACCTTCTGGTGCATCTTCTGCGATATTATGTTTGATATTTAAAATATCAAGATCATAACCACGTCCAGTTAAACCATTTACAATAATCTTTCTTTCCTGATTCTGATAGAAGGAAGAATCAAGACGGAGTTCTGTAAACTGTGGATATTCTTTCAGTGCAGAAACTCCTGCTGCATATTGAAACATTTGGTTTCCCAAACCACCTTGGAGATAGACGTATAAAATCATTATTAGTTTCTTTCTAAAAGGATATGACTACCCTTACCATTATAAGCAAGATAATCTACACCACCATATAATTCTGGTTCATCAATCTGGTAGTTAACCCAATCACCAGCATATGGTCGTTCGACATCAATGATGCCTGCGAGAGCATCAATTGAAGCTCCGACATCAAGAAATACAGCATCAGTATACTTCTTAAGTCTATGTATAAGACCAGATTTAACGTGACCCATTCCCATAAGAAAGATCTTAGAACTTGAATTTTTAAGTTGCTCTCCAACCAGTCTTTCAGTTGCATCTAAATCATCACAAGCAAATTTCTGAGGAAGAGATACGTAATCCTCAAACTGCTCAAGTCCAAGATAGTCTTGATACTGAGGTGCTTCAATAACATTGCGAATGATATTCATTTTCATATCTGCACCAATCAAACCAATCTTTCCAGCAAAGGTTTGAAGCAACCACTTGTTAGTAACTAACCCATACCCAAACTCTGCTGGATAATCAATACTCACTCCAGGAAGAACCTCACTAAACTTTTGACGATTATCGGGGTAAATCTCACAAGTGTAATAATCACACTCTCTAGCACCATCCTTGAATGCCTGGTGATCAATCTGACTATATGGTTTACTTAAGGCACGTCTTCCTGGCGTTGCACTCCCAATAGACTCACCTCTTAAAAAGAAATAATCCCCATCACCAAACTTGTAAAAGGTTTTTGATTCATTTTTATCAACTAGATCGACCAAGAGTTCTTTGAACTCACTTAACTTCTCTTGAAAGTTTGGGTATGTTTCATCGATACCAAAACATGGATTGGCATCTAAGTTTTTAGTGCCATCAATTTTGTAAAGATCCAAATACATATCAATCCTCTACTACTATGGTGCCATGATAGATGGTAGTTTTACCATCATACGATACAATCGATTTCTTATGATAATATTGTTTAATCCAATAGATCACATAATCAATGTCCTCCTGTGTCATACCTGGATGGCAAGGAAGACTAATCAATTTTTTCCATTCTTTATCAGCAACATCATATTCCCGATTCTGATTTACGATTTTATGTTTATGAAGTGGTTTGTAATGGACACTAGTATGGATTTTTTTATCAGCAAGATAATTAATCAGTTCATTACGTTCCAAAGAAGGAACGCGAGCACCATAGTGCTGAACTGTTTCAGACCATGCAGGAGTTCTGATCAAACCAGACAATCCTTCATTATAACACTTTTGAATGTGTCTCCTCCACTCAAGATGTTTTGACAACTTTTTCATTTGCTCCAATGCAATTGCTGCTTGAAGATCTATCATATAACATTTGTACCCTAAAGTATCAACATCATAATCCCAAGAATACCCAGGAGTACCACCCAAACCATTTGTGCGAGAAAACGTGCTTGTAATTCCCATCCAAGTCATAGGGACAAGTTTTTCATAGAGTTCTTTGTCATTGGTGGTGATCATGCCTCCATCACCACAAGGCATTGTTTTAACTGCCTGAAAGGACCATACAGCAGCATCTCCTTTTGATCCAGCCCCAGATGTATAGCAACTGTGGGCACAATCTTCCAAAATAAACCCATCATAGAATTTACGAATTTCATCAATGGGGGCAGGAACTCCTGCAAGATTGACTGCAATGATTGCCTTTGTATCTGGTTTCAATTTTCTACGAACATCTTCTGGATCGATACACAAGGTATCATCCAAAACATCTACAATCGTAGATGTGCAATCATTCCACAAGGGAACCACCGCAGTAGTCATAAAAGACATAGTTGGACTAATGATGTCACACCCCTTAAGACCAAGTGCTTTGATAACAAGATCTTGTCCTGCGGTGTTGCTAGTCACTGCTACTGCATACTTTGCACCAACCATTTTTGCGAATTGTTTTTCAAACTCAGCAACTTTTGGACCTTTTCCCCACCACCCATTAGTGATAGATTCAGACAAGTTTTTGATCTCTTCATCACCACCAACAGGTTGAAGGACTGGTAATACGGTATCTCGGATTTTCATTTTCTTGTCATTGTTGTATAGTAAAGATAACCGTTTGGTGGCCAAAAGTCAAGAACCTTTTCAACATTGATGTCAAAATCCTTCTCTGCTCTGTCAAGGAAAACTTGTCTGCTCACTTGTCCCCTGTTTAGAATCATATAAACTTTTTTACTATTGGCAATAATATTTTCATAATAAAGAGATTGCAATTCCTCATTCAATTCAGAATAAGCATAGTTACTAACAACTAGATCAATGTCCTCCAACTTATTAATGGTTGAATGGTGAATTGTTTTTCCGGTGATATTAAACTTAGAGAGATATTTTTCTTGCAATTTTGATGCTGGTTCAATATCATAAATGTGATACTCTTCAAAATCGCAAAGACAACTAATGGTTTTACATAATCCACCATATCCTCCACCAATTTCGACAATTCTATTGAGATCTCCCTCGCCGTAAAAATATGAAATGTCCAATGCATTTTGGATATATCTTAGTGTAGATGGTGAGATTAGACCAAATGGTAAATCATATCCAACTTTTGACGATCCACCATACAAATCATTTTCTTTAAATGCCTCAATGAGATCTTGATCCAACTCATACTGTTGAATTCCTTCAATGTACTTCAATCCTTGCTCTGGAGATACATGCTCAAGAATGGCATTGTACCTTGGATCGTTTTTAAATTTATCAAATACTTCATCATCAGACACTGCTTCATTACAAATGTCAGCATAAGGAAAACTAGTCTCGTCCTTATCTAAATTACTCCATCCTTCAATCATAGTTACCTCTAACAAAAATGAAAATTATTAGCATCAAATGGAACTCCATTTGCACTCCAGTCATTACGAATTCTACCAAGATAATTTAGTTCTTCATAATCAATGTTATTTTGAACAACAAAATCATAAAGATTGTATTCAGAGCCAATATGATTACTGATGAGGTAATCAAATCTATTGAAACTAAAATTGGAAAAATCTACCATGACATTTGATTTCATGGAGAAAAATTGATCATTGAAAAGATTAGACGTTGCTGGAGCAACTCTTCCATTCATCCAAATAAAATCTGGATTTCCAAGTAAAGCTTGCTTTTCAAGTTGCTCGGTCTTCTCAAATACATATGGACAAGTCAAAATACCTCTTGTTGTAATATATGAGATATTTTCATACTCAGATGAATTAACTTGTTTAAGTGCAGTCTTAAGTTGTAACAACTCACCGACTCCTTTATTATTAGAACCAATGTTTGATTCACTGCCCATAGCACATAGATCAACATCTTTAATGAGACTTTTCAAATCATTGTTTTTAATCTCAGATTCAGAGTCAATAGTATTCTCACATAAAATGAAATCAAATGACTGTGGTAAAATCTTTAGTATCTGTCTAATACAAACAAAATACTCTTTCTCTCTAAAATCACACACCTCTTCAGAATATTGTTTGGGTCTGAGAGATGAAAATCCAATCGCTAAGTTTTTCACTTGTATGCTTTCATGTAAGTTTTATAGAAGTGTCTTGCATCTTCAGGAAGATTGTCCATATACTTTTTAAGGTTATTGATAAAATCGTAAGTATTACGATAACCAATTACTTCTTTTTCAAGATTAGTCACCAAATCTTGTACGTTTCTATCCTGATACACCGATGCTTTATTATAGATCACCGAGTTAGGGAAATAATATTGCAGAATATATGACCCCCAGATATCATCCATTCTTCCTACATGAGGAAGCACAGCATAGTATGGCAATACTTCTCTTGCTAAGAAAGTATTCTGACTATTAAATGGTGCGATCTTATTTGAACAATATGGTTTCTCTACATTGTATTTTACTATGGGTTTCATTGTAAGTCTAGCCATAGCATCAATATCAGGATCACCATCCCATAGATCTGCCTGAACTAATACCTTACGTTTTACTTTACCTTTGTACTCAACTTCATGTCTTTTTCCCAACAAATCAATTGGAAAACCTCTGTGCCAAATATCTGGAGTATTTGTTACAGACAATGGATCAAATACATTCTGAGATGGTTCATACAAATCACATTCAATTGTCTGACCAACTAAAAGATTTTTACCCCAATCATCATAGGGAATATTATCATCATCAACTGTGGCAACAATGTCTGCACCTTGCTTGTATGCATAAAGAAATCCAATATTTCTTCTTTGAATACTCTTCCATCCAATTGAATCAGACAAATCACTATCAATGGTTTGTTGAATCTCTGGAGAGAGGTAAATACAATCTAGTTCCTCATACTCCAAATGTGGAGTTTTTGTGTCACCCACCACGATGAGAGTCCAATCTTCCATCGCAGCAAACTTTCTTGTTGCTAAAGTTGGACTATTGATGGTCGTTGTAACAATAAACTTTTTTAATCCCATTCTATTTCTCCATCGACAATAATTTCAGTATTATCATTAACTCTTACCTTATTATACTTAATAAATCCCCAGTCAGATTTATTTTCATACCTTAATTTAGTATAACTACTATTATCTCTAGGGAGGGGGTGTCCATGATAAATGTGATAATAAGGAGCATTTATCAATTTAAGTTCTTTACCTTTAAGTTTTAAATTCCATAGAATTTCTGTATCCATATTTGATTGATTTTTGTTAGTCCTATGACTAAAATCACCTTCATTATATGCTGTGGCAACATTGAAGAATACTTCTCTTGAGAACATACATGCATCTCCAGACCACAAACCAATAACTGGATCTTCACCAAGAAGATTATGATATTTTAGATTTTCATACAAATCCAAAACTTGTTCAGGATCCCCCCATCCATTTAATGGTCCAGTTAAAACATCACCATTAGGAATTAGTCTAGGAGATAGTGAAGGAGAATCTCCTAATGAAATATCGCCTCTATATCTAACTCTATAAAAAACATCATTCTTCTCATCACTATCAAATTCTTTTTTAATTTCTTCAATTAACTTTTCTGTCAGCATAATGTCAGAGTTAGTAATGAAGATCATATCTCCTGTTGAAATTCTACAACCAGCATTTTTTGCAAAATACTCATAGTAAGTTGAAGGTGTTAAGTCTTCAGCAACAGACACTGAGGGATCGACAATCAAATTCTTCACTCTTGGATGTTGAAGAACTTCCTCCATCAGAGAATTGACATGGAGATACTGCTCATTAATCGGATTGAAGTCAACCACGATCATTTCATAATCAATGCCCGAACTATCAAGCAGTTTAAGATTATGTGATACTGCTTGTTCTAATCTTTCGATAAATTGTTCTCCATAGTTATCATCTCTTCCACCCAAAACTACACTTAATTCCATTATTCTTTCTCCATTAAGATTTCTTTATACCAATCATAAGTATTTTTAATTCCATTTTTTAATTCAATTTTTGGTTTCCAACCAAGAGATTTAATCTTATCAACATTAAGAACTTTTCTTGGTGTCCCATTAGGTTTAGAAGTGTCCCATGTTGTTTGACCTGGATGCCCAACCACATCAGAAACAATACTCGCAAGTTCTTTAATAGTAATGTCTTCTCCTGTTCCAACATTAATTGGTTCTGAGGAGTCGTAATCTCTCATACATGTAAAACAAGCTTCGGCAAGATCATCAACATGAAGAAACTCTCTCCGTGCCGAACCGTCACCCCAAAGTTTTACATCTGGCCACCAAGGACCACCCATATCAATAGTATATCCGTCAACAGTTGCATAGTGATACTTGGCAATCATTGCAGGAAGAACATGAGATGACTCTAAATCAAAATTATCATTAGGACCATACAAATTCGTAGGCATCAAAGAGATTGCATTAAACCCATATTGCTTACGATATGCCTGGCACGTCTTAATCCCAGCAATCTTTGCAATCGCATAGGCATCATTCGTTGGTTCTAAAGAACCTGTCATCAAATATTCTTCCTTAATAGGTTGCTCACACATCTTTGGATAGATGCAAGAAGATCCAAGAAACAAGAGTTTTTTAACTCCAAACTTGCGAGCAGCATGAATGATGTTTGATTGAATCATCAAATTATCATAGATGAAGTGTGCAGGATAATCACTGTTAGCACCAATTCCACCAACCTTGGCAGCAGCAAGATAAACATATTCTGGTTCATTTAATTTAAAAAATCTCTCAACATCCTCTTGCCTACGCAAATCCCAATGAGAGGATGGGGAGGAGAGAATATTAGTATACCCCTTTCTATGGAGCATACGAACTAATGCTGATCCTACTAATCCAGTATTACCAGCAACATAAACTCGACTCTTACTGTTCATGAGTACACATTTCCTCAACTAATTTTTTAAAAGAAGTTTTAGGTATCCAACCTAATTTTTCCCTTGCCTTGGTGGCATCACCTAATAAAGTTTCAACTTCAGCAGGTCTGAAATATTTAGAGTTAACTTTAATAATCTCTTTTCCAGTAAAGATATCATATCCAATTTCATTTAATCCTTCACCTCTCCAGGTAATTTGCATACCAAAATGAAGTGCTGCTTCCTCAACAAAATCTCTAACTGAATATTGTTCACCTGTTGCAATAACATAATCATCTGGGTTTTCCTGCTGTAACATCAGCCACATTGCTTCAACATAATCTTTAGCATGACCCCAGTCTCTTTTAGCATCTAAATTTCCAAGATGTAAACAATTATCTTTTCCATTTTTAATTTTATTTAATCCCATTGTGATTTTTTTAGTCACAAAAGTTTCACCTCTTCTTGGACTTTCATGATTAAATAAGATTCCAGAATTTGCATGAATTCCATATGCTTCTCTGTAGTTTTTCGTAATCCAGTGTGCATATAATTTTGCCACGCCATAAGGTGATCTTGGATAGAAAGGAGTCAATTCAGTCTGTGGAATTTGTTGAACTTTACCAAACATTTCAGAAGTGGATGCTTGATAAAATTTAACTGTATTCTCCATTTTAAGAATACGTATTGCCTCCAAAATACGAAGAGTTCCCATAGCATCACTATTTGCTGTATACTCTGGAGTTTCAAATGATACTTTTACATGACTCTGTGCTCCTAAATTGTAAATTTCATCAGGTTGAATTTTCTGAATTAAACTAATGAGATTTGTAGAATCTGTAAGATCTCCATAGTATAATTCAAAATTTTTATTAGATTCAAATACCTCATCAATTCTTGTAGTATTGAAAGAGGAACTTCTCCTCTTGATACCACATACCCTGTAACCCTTACTCAACAAAAATTCTGCCAGGTAGGATCCATCCTGACCTGTAACTCCAGTTATAAATGCCTTTTTCATAAATTTATTTGAGATTGAATCCAAGTATATGTTTTACGAATACCTTCTTCAAGAGTTTGAGAATAATCCCAACCAAGTTTCTCACGGATGAGATCATTGTTTGAGTTACGACCACGAACACCAAGAGGACCATCAATATGAATCTTCTGAACATCTTTAGATGCTACCTTAGCAGCAATATCAACCAGTTGATTGATAGTAACCATTTCTTCAGAACCAATGTTTACAGGACCCATAAAGTCACTGTCCATCAGTCTTCGAGTTGCTTCAATGCATTCGTCAATGAACAGGAAGGAACGAGTCTGTAAGCCATCTCCCCACACCTCGATTGCTCCACCCTCCTTCGGGAGGAAAGCGACCTTACGGCAGATTGCAGCTGGTGCCTTCTCTCTTCCACCGTCCCAGGTTCCTTCGGGACCAAAAATGTTGTGATATCTAGCAATCCTAATAGGAATGCCATGATTACGATTATACGCAAGATAAAGTCGTTCACTAAAGAGTTTCTCCCATCCATATTCTGAGTCTGGGTTTGCTGGGTATGCTGATTCTTCACGGCAATCTGGATTATCGGGGTCTAATTGGTTATGCTCTGGATACATACATGCTGATCCAGAATAGAAAATCTTAGTCTTATTTCCAACAGTTTCATTGAACTTCCTTTGTTCATTAAGAACATTCAGATTAATGGTGACAGAGTTGTGCATGATGTCTGAATCATTATCACCCGTAAAAACAAAACCTGCTCCACCCATATCAGCAGCAAACTGATAGATCTCATCAAATGGACAATGATATTTTTCAGGTACACTTGCATAAAAATTTCCAAGATATCCCTTGAATCTAATTACCCTATCTACAAAATTACGATCTGTTAAATCACCTTGAACAAATTCATTTGCTTCGGTCTCTCCATATTCTGGATACTTTAAATCAATACCTCTTACCCAGTATCCCTCAGACCTGAGTCGTTTTACCATATGACTACCAATAAATCCACCAGCACCGAGAACAAGTGCTGTCTTCTTATACTCGGACATTTTAATTTTTAATCTACATTATGTATTATACTAAAAAAGGAGGGTTATGACAACCCTCCTTAAACTTTTCCATGCACGCCACTTACTTTTTAATCAGAAGCAAGAAACTGACGGGATTGAAGGGGTTGACCTTCACCGACCAGTGCTGTTATAGTCCATCCGTGACTCAAGCCTTCACACAATCTTTTCGATAGGCAGGAACACCATCAGGATCTAACCAACAAGTATAATCATGATCTTCCATGGCAGTCATTATCTGCATTTCATTATCACAAAGATACATATCACGGTATCGTCCAGTATATAAATCTACTTTTTGAATACGATAATCTGGCATACCATTGATTTCTAGGATGCCAACTTGAATATAACGATAGGGAAACCGTTCAAGAAGAACGGTTGGTTTTTTCACGACTTTCATCAAATAACCTCAACAACCTCAAGATCAGAGTAAAGATAATCCATCAACATTTCATAATCATCACCAGGATCACCAGAAAAAATTACTCCTGTGGATTCATAAAAACGACGGACTTTTTTGAACAACTTTGGATTTTTTACATCCAGAAAAATTTCTCCATTTGCTGCAGCACGAAGAGTGCCAATGTCTTTAGACTTAAATTTTTCGGTCAGTGCCATTGTCTGTTTTGATTGCCTGTATATTATAAGGTATTGTGACTATGTAGTCAAGTGGTCGGGACGATAGGATTTGAACCTACGGCCACTCGCTCCCAAAGCGAGTGCTCTACCAAACTGAGCTACGTCCCGAAAAATAGGTTCCTATCGCCGCTAACTCTGAACCTACCAAAGGAAGTTACCGCAGCCATCATGTGCGACCTACCAAGGCTAAAACTCCATGAGAGTAAAATCCAAGGAGGATACATCCGAGGATGGCACTTATAATTGTAGCAGTTTTATTATGTTTGTCAATAGCTTTATCGATCATTTCCTGGCACTGTTTTTCTGTGACGTAGTGCTCTGGTTTTATTTCATCCATCCTGTGAGACATTCTTCAAATTATCCATGGGATCAGGTTCTCCTCTTACAATAGCACAAGCTCTTTTATAGTAGAAGTTGTCTGTTGTGCCGTTTTCCTCAAATTTTTCCTTAATAATTTTCCAGTTCTGTAAGTCGTCGGGATGCATAATGGTAGAAAGATTGTCTACAATACTATTTAATGTAGCAATCTGCTACACTGTTGTCAAGTGTGTGTTCATTCTCTGACGAATTGTTCCAGTGTCTTATGACTCCAGATACAATAAAAATATTAGTGACCATGTAACTAACAAATATACAGGTGCGAACGATAGCAACCCAATCATCATAATTTTCTGTTTTTGTGTCACTGAAACTTCCTAATGAGTACTTCCAAATTTCCCAAAGTTTTTTCACCGAACTTCAAAGTCCAACTTACGAACTTTGCGTTGCCTTCTTTGCTCCTGCCAAAGGATATCTTCCTGTGACAAGACACTTTTTTTAGTCTTTGGTTGCTTAGAGTTTAACATCATAACAAGAGATAAGTCAACAGCAGAAATCTTATCTCCACGAATGGTCGTCATATTTGGACAACCACAAGAAACAGTTTTATTAAGGTGTCCCTCTATTTCCTTTCCACAGGAACGACATCTTACTCGGATATTATCCATTGTATAGTGATTACTTCGTCAGTTTTCACTTATTTATATGGGAGATACCGGGATCGAACCAGTGACCCACTCGGTGTAAACGAGTTGCTCTACCTCTGAGCTAATCTCCCAAACTCCCCAGGTAGGATTTGAACCTACGACCAGACGATTAACAGTCGTCGGCTCTGCCGCTGAGCTACTGAGGAATGCGTTGTTCTTTTTTGAGTTTGAAGTACATAGTATAATACTTCCTTTTTATTTTGTCAAGGGTTTCCATGTCATCTATAAATCCCATCCATTTACATAATTGAGAAGAACCTTCCAGTTCACTAATTAATCTCAGAAGATTAGTTTGTTCAACTGGAAGTCCACCTTCTTTATATTGAGACAATGGATTCATTTTTTCTTATCAAGAATGTATTCAACGGTATCAGCAACATCTTCCATGGCATCACGTAGATAGATTCTTTGACCAGAATGTTGTTCTAGTTTTGTGATACCATTTTTGAACTCTTCAGATAGAGTCCAACGCCACTGCTGCATACTCTTTGAATACCAGAGATTAATCTTCATTAGAAAGGTTTCCTAACTTAGTATCTATGTTCCCAAGAAGACGAATCATTGCCGAATTATTAGACTCAAGATCATCGATACGTTTATGTAACTCAAGAATCATATCATAGAGATTCTTACATTCTGCAGTTTCTTTATATTGTTTTTTCATTATTCTAACTCCCAACAAGCTTCTCGTGCTAACTCTGGATTCTTTTTCAGTGCTTGACTGACGTGACTGTGAACATCCTGTTCCAATGTGTGATGTGCTTTAGTGTGGACAAATTCAATCACCCCAAGAGATCCACAGATCGTTAAGTTTAGGACAGTGAGAGGGTGAAAAAGGTAACGCATAAAAAAGGGGGTGCCGTCGCACCCCATTATAACACCTAGATGTTTAGTTGTAAACTCAGAAGGAATACTTCACACCCAGTTTACCACCCAGACCAAAGTCATCCTCGTCATCGGCAGTCAAGAAGGAAACCTCACCATAGACTCCGAGAGCATCGGTAACGGGCACGCCAACTCCTGCTTTACCAGAGAACTGAGTTTCGGTCTCGACACCATCCACAGCAATCACGGCAGGACCCGCTTGGACGTAATATCCAGTAGCACCAACAGTGCCCTCATAGCCAACGTGAATGTCTGTAGTTGCCCCGGTGTAGTCATCTCCCGTCCAACCAGCATTGGTTTCCACGTTGACGTAGGGACCTGCAAGGGCAGCGCCTGCGGACATAGACAGAGCAGCAGTTGCTGCGAATACAGATTTGATCATTTTTTAAAACCTCTTTAGTTACTTGCGGAGTGATTACCCGCAGATGAATAGGGACTCGACTTGTCCCGTTTGTTGCCTTTTGATACAATTTGACAAAAGGTGTATTATTTATACTAGGTATAAATTCGGATTATTCGGCAATCCGAAAGCGAGTGACGAGGATCGAACTCGTGACACCAACTTGGAAGGATGGGATGTTACCGCTACACCACACTCGCAGAAAAGGCAGATGCCTATTGTACAACAGATTGCCAGTCTTTGTCAAAGATTTCCAATCCTTTATCTGTAAGAATATGATTGTACATATCTTCAAAGACTTTTGGTGGCATGGTTACCACTTGTGCTCCATTATACCATGACCTCACTGCTCTTTGTACACTTCGGATAGAAGCAGAAAGAACCTGAGTCGGACATCCATGAATGCGATACAGTTCAGAAATAGAACGTATCACTTCAAGTCCTGCAACAGACTGATCATCAAGTCGTCCCACAAAAGGGGACACATAATATGCACCGGCTCGAGCAGCAAGAACTGCTTGTGCGGCAGAGAAAATCAGAGTTACATTGACTCGAATATTTTGATATGATAGTTCTCGACAAGCAGCAAGACCATCTTTGGTCATTGGTACTTTAACAGTCGTACAGAAACCAAACTTTTCCCGAAGTCTGAGTCCCTCTTTAATCATTTCATCTGCAGTACCAACAACTTCCATACTCAGATCATTAACTCCAAGATCTTTCAGTTCTTGATATACATCATCAGGATTTTTACCACTCTTCATAATCAGAGTAGGATTGGTGGTGATACCATCAATTAATCCGGTTTCAAAATGTTTTTTAATTACGTCAGTATCAGCAGTATCCAGAAAAATTTTCATTTTAATAAAAATATGGAAAAGAGCAGGTGAACCAACCTGCAATTTTGGGGAGATGTCTACCCATGGTTGTGTTGTGGTGGGCGGAAGGAATACATTATACCTTCACCGAGTGGGAATCACTGATGTGATAATAGGTCACTCAGACTTTCGGACCTCCTGGTAAGAGTTCTGTGCGAACACAGCGGGCACCACCCCTGTCCTATTATACATTACGCCGTGCCTCCACAAGCGTTGTTCTGTCACACCCTATGGGAATCCGTCGATTCCCAACGACTCAGGTAGGATTTGAACCTACGACCGACTGCTTAGAAGGCAGTTGCTCTATCCAGCTGAGCTACTGAGTCATGTGAGAGGCGGGAACAGTCTGCCGTTCCTCTTATCGTGTTTGCCTCTCAACTCAGTTATTATAGGGTATCCAGGTCAGGGAGTCAACCCTTTTTCTTTTTTGGAGCAGATTCTTCTACCACTTCCGTTTCTGCCACTTCTGCTTCGGGTTCAGGTTCTGGAAGTTCTACTCCAATTTGTGTCAAATATTCGATAGCACCTTGTACTTTAAAAAATAATTCTCTTCTATTTCCGGTCGTTTCTTGAAGTTTTTCAAGATCACTTCTCAGTGCATCTCTCTGTTCCAAAAGATTTGCAAGATGTTGTTGTTGTTCAGTCATGATAGTAATAAAGTTCTAATTACATGATTCGCACTATTTAGACATTTTATAAAACTAAATAATTCCACATCCTCTTCAAAAAACTATACCGATGAGAAAGGCATTTATTGCTTTTGGTATGATATTGATGACCGCAGGTGCAGCAAATGCTGGCGGATTAGTTCATAAAATGTCATCTAGTGTCCAACTTACCGTAGATACTGCAAGAACCACTGCGACTCGACTGGGTTCTCAGTACAGTATATCAGGGTCTAATGTAAATACTACAGATGGCACAACTGCCGGAACTATCACCACTGGAACTTTATCTAGTGGAATCTATAGTCCTAGCAACATTTCTGCGACACAAGCAACTGATGGTGAAGCATTCTCTTTCAGTGCTTCATATATACAAGGTGATGCAGTTCCAACTTCAGCTGCTTCAGTAGGTGCAGTCGGCAACTTCTCCAGTCAAGTTTCTTATGCTGCTGGAACAAAAGACACCTTAGCAGGTACTATTGCAACAGACGGTGGTATTACAATGACTGCTGGCGGAGCTGGTACAAGTGCGATAGGACAATTTGTAAGTGAGATCACGGTGATAGATTAATGACAAAACTACAAGAAGCAATCGGTCTCGGATTGATTCTTGGGGTTATTCACGGATTAGTACAACCTGCTTATTCCGTACCCGTGGTTCCCAACTTTACTCAGGGATCCATGACCAGCCACACTGAAACGACTTCAAAACAAACTGAGACAATCAACTCCATAGACTATGCTACAGGATGGCAATATACAGTATCTGGAACAAATGTTTCCAACAACGGAGCAGCACTTCTGCCTCCAACGACAACCAACAATGTGGTGGTGACTCCCATGGGAGGAATAGAAGGAACAGTTACAAGTTCCGCAACTGGATTGAACTTCAACAATTCAAACTTCACAATAACAGATCCCGGAAAATCATTTCAGTTCACGACGACCTATCAAGGTCCTGGTATAACAAACCAGACTGTGATTCAAAGAACAACGGAAGTTATCAGCGTAACCGACACTACAAGTATCTTTACCCAGTAATCTTATGTCTAACAAATCTTGCGACTGTCCCTGCCACACTGGCGGCAGATGTAGGGGGTGTGAGTGCAACAGCAAATCCAATCGCTAATAGTTCAGGCTCGGTGACCAACCAAGCCATCCAGGTTTTACAAGGCCCATATATCACTAACACATACGGAAATGGAATCAGTTGTCAAGGTCCAACTGCCAATTTCACTCCGTATATTACTCATGCAAAAAATGATAAGGATCCATTTGAAACTTTCTACATGGAACCTCAATATGATGCTAGAGACTTTGAAGGTCGCATGGTAGAAGTACAAAAAAATGTCAAGAACTGGCCTTGGGAAGATCATTATGATAATAGAACTTATACAAATGCTGATGGTGAAACTGTAAGAGCATATGAAGATGGTGCAGACATGACAATTACTGTCATGGAAATGCAAGGTGATGGTGTTCCTGATAATCCAGGTTCACAACTCTGGCAGAAACCAGTCAGAACCGGAATGACAAGAAACAGTAGTACAAGTATTGGTTTATCTGCAACACTTTCCATACCACTCGATGGTGGATTACAAGAAAGATGTAAACAAGCAGCAGAAACTCAGATTGCACTACAAGGTCAGATGCTTGCCAATAAAAGATTAGACTTTGAATTAGCCAGACTCAAGAATTGTGGGGAATTATTACAAAAAGGAATTCGTTTTCATCCCAAGAGCCCATATGCGAGAGTATGTGCCGATGTGATAGTGATGAATAAGAATGCTATTGCACCACACGTTCATTCTATTCCTTCCCCTTCAGTTTCCGGATCGCGTGATTCCGCACCTTCTGCTCCTGCCTCCTCTCAAAAACAGATTCCTGCAGGGTCTTCTTACCCCGTAAGGCAGCAATCTTCTTTATCACCTTCTTCACAGTCGGTTTCACCACTCTTAACAAAAGATCAGCAAGAGGTTTTGCGAGCAGTGCAGAACTCGTCGCTACCACAGCAATTGAAGCAGTAGTAATCACCATACCTGGTGATGGTATGTTCTGAATAATCTGATCGGGAATGGATAAATCCTCAAATACGGGAAGACATTCTTTCCCGACCATTTCATATGCGACTAATTTTTTATTTCCTTCTACAATTTTTCCGACAGGATCTTTTAATTGCTGTGCTCTAGTTGGACACTCAGGCATGGGTGCCTCTGTCTTAGGAACTCTAGGTGCCGGTGCCTCTGGAACTTCAGGTTTCGGTGGTGGTTTATATGCAGGTGGAGGTGGTGCCTCTTGCTCTAATTTAATCTTATTTGCATCATAATCTATCGGATAATAACTTGGTGTCCCTGCATCACACAGAGTCATTGTGCCTTTATCATCCTCATTTTTTAAATTAGTATTTCTATCACTATCTGTATGCGTTTCAACACATCCAGGAATATTGACAATAGGAGTTCCTATCTCTGTTGTTACCGGGGGATATATTGGTACTGCTAAAGGTGACTCAGATGTCAAACTGCGGGGAATATAAATTTCTCTAATACCAATATCCCCTATATTAATTCTAATATCAGGGATCGGCATCAGAAACCAGGAATACCTCCTCCTGTTGCTCCTGGAATTGCACCACCAGTTGTGCCAGGAAGTTCAGGCATGGCAGATTCTAGCATACCAGGAAGTGCTCCTGCAATTGCTTCTGTTGCTGCCGATGCAATTTTTTCTTTTGCATTTTCAATCAGTGTATCACGTTGAGTGTAAACATATGTACCACCACCGATGATACCTGCCACACCAACAAATGATAAAACTGCGAGAACATTGATTACTTTTTGCATTGTTTTACTCCGTTAAAGTTCCATATGATCTACGAATTTCACGTAGTTCTTCAAAATCTTTCTGTTTTGTTCCACCATCATATGCCCAGGCATATCCTTCGGTGATCATTTGTTCATTGAGGGACAACTCCTCGTCCCCGATGTAAAGCCAGCCAAGAAGACGACCATACTTGCCGACGCCACCAACAAGTTCAGTCCTAACAGACAACTCATCATCACCAGATATAGCACCCTCCAATTTTTCTTTGAGCCAGTTCGTTGCGTCAATTCCAAGTTTCTTTTCCTCAAGATCTCTGGTCCTCTTCTCTGGAGTATCCACTCCTGCAATTCTAACTCTCTCTTTCTTGTAAAGGTCAAATCCAAGATCGATAGTAACATCAATCGTGTCCCCGTCCAGAACTCTGTTGATCTCCACTACTCGGAAGTTGTAACAACTCTTCCGACTTGGGGGTGTCATTGCTCCCATGGTCTTCTTTATCATCTATACTCAATATATAGACGATAATATATGCAACTCCCATTAAAAGTATAATTATAGAAATTATTACACTCCAAACAGGGTCATTTATATTTTCATGAGATCTAAGAATTAAATTCATAATTTATTATTCGGATCTAATCCCAAAGAAATTAAATATTCCGTCCACCAATCAGGATTTTTTTTACACTTCCAATGTGGAACATCCAGTCCCTTCTCAGAATAATACTCATATAAAGCATTATCGATAATCTGTGCTGTCTCCATATTCCTCTTCCTCCTCATCAACGTCTGCATACGGGTTTTCCAGGTAGGGTCCTCGTTTCCGTAAAGGTTCTTTTCTGACATAATCCGATTCAGCATTTACGGCAGAAATCCAAACTGCAATTTTTAACACTATGTAGATAACGACAAGTGGTGTAAAGCATAGTAGTAGTGTTAATTGATAGTTCATATGTTCTCACCTATGAAATTATCAGGTTCTTCTTCATCATCCCAGTCTGGTTCATAAAGAGGACATGGTTCTTCAAACAAGTGTTCCATTCTAAGTTGTTTGATTCTTTCCCTGAGGGATTTATAAAATTCTCTCTTTTCGTCATCTTTCATTTGTGACTTTTGGTGAATGGTTCCCAGTGTTCCCAACCATAATTATGTATAGCCCAAATTCCTATGATAGGAACAAACACAAGGCAAAAGGACATAAACCCTAATGCCAAAGGATTTTCCATTGTATGTCTTACGAATAACTGTACATAGTGCATGTTATCCTCGGTATCTACCTGGCCATGTTAACTGCATTCCAGCAATTAGTACTGTAATAAAAGTTACTACAAACAATAATGTCATGCCGGATAATCCCAATTTGTTATGAAGTTTGTTTTATGTACTGGACCCCATTGCCCTTCATGATAAATGTATGGTGCTGTCCTGATAGGACACTTATCACCCACACACAATAAATCATCAACAATTCTCCAAGATTCTAAAACCTCTTCGGAATGAACAAAATGAGATTGATCGTTATGAAGAGCATCAAATAAAAGTTTTTCATAACCATCAACACCTAACCAATCAGGATAACGATGAGTCAGAGTTGCTGTCTCCACATCATTTTTGAATCCCGGTGCCTTCATATCAATTCTGATATCAAAGTGTGGATGTGGTTGAAGACGCATTACGATACGATCATTATATTCATGTCCATCAAACAATTGTTGAGGTGGTGCCTTAAGTTTGACGACAACTTCGACACATTGATATGGCATTTTCTTTCCACTCATGAAGTGAAAAGGAACTCCCTCCCAACGCCAGTTATCGATATATAAATCACCAGCAATATAGGTAGCAGTGTCACTGAAAGAATCAACACCGTCTTCAGATTTATAAGATTCATATTGACCAAAAATAACTTTATGTCCTAGTTTAGTTGCCGCAAGTACCTTCGTCTTCTCTCTACGGATCTCAGTGGCATTCATTTTACATGGTGCTTCCATGGCAATTAATGCCAGAACCTGAAGCATATGGTTCTGAAGCATATCTCTGACAACACCAGAACCATCATAGTATTGTGAACGACCTTCACAACCAATTGTTTCTGTCGCATAGATCTGAACCTCTTCTATGTACTGCCGGTTCCAGAGTGGTTCAAGTAATGTATTGCTAAAACGAGTGGCAAGGATATTATTAACAGTATCTTTACCGAGATAATGATCAATGCGATAGACTTGTTTCTCGCGTAAATGTCGCTCCACCACTGACTGTAAATTATCAGCAGATTCATAATCGTACCCAAAGGGTTTTTCAATAACCACACGCGATCTTTCTGGGTCATCTAAAAATCCTGCTGACTTAAGGTGAGTGATTGCACTAGCATAAGTATTTGGTGGTACAGATAAGAAATATGTGGTGTCAGCACTCTGATCATGCAATTTCATTAGACTTTCTTCACATTCCAAATCACAAGATACAAAATCCAACCAATGGCAAAAATCTTGTGGGTATTCACCTAAATGACGTAACCATTCATCTCTAGAAATTTCTCTGCGAGAAGAACCAACGATCAATAATCCTTCAGGAAGTAAATTTTTTTTCCATAACTCATAGAGTGAAGGAATAAGTTTTCTTTTACAAAGATCTCCTGCCGCTCCAAATATAACTATGCGTTTACTAATGTGCTGTTCCATTTCCATCGTATTTGTCGGATTCATAATAGACATTTTCACCTTTTCGTAACCCGAAATATATAGTGGATAATACAAACGGGATGGCCAACCATTTAAGTGCTTCACCAAACATTTTCCCAACCTTTATTACAGTGTTGACATCCTTTACCACCACATTTGCGGCAGATCCAATAGATTTTATCGGACATTGTGACCTCCAAACATATATCGCATTCCGTTTAAGATTTTATTTCCAAATTCTCCAAGTCTCCTTGAATTGAATCTTTCAAATAGGGCAGCAGATATAACAGGGGTTGGTACACCGAGATCCACAGCAGCGTGAAGAGTCCAACGACCTTCACCACTATCTGATACTCCTCCATCGAATTTGCTAAGGTGATTATCGTGCCGTAATACATCAGCGGTAAGATCAAGTAACCAACTGCCAACAACAGAACCGCGACGCCAAAGCTCAGCCACCTCAACAACATCAATATCATATTGATAATCTGCCGGGTTTTCCATCGGAGCAATCTCAGCATCCCCTTCCTTAACATATTTGGAACCAAGATCACCATGATGGAGAATATTAAACCCTTCGGCATACGCTTGCATGATTCCATATTCAACTCCATTATGAACCATTTTTACAAAATGGCCTGCACCTGGTCCACCACAGTGTAACCAACCATACTCAGCAGATGTTGCGTTTGTGTAAGGGTCAGTGCGGGGTGCAGAGGCAATGCCAGGTGCCAGTGCCCTGAAAATGGGGGCACAGACAGATACTGCGCCACTTGCACCACCAACCATAAGACAGTATCCACGCTCCAAACCGTAAACTCCACCACTAGTACCACAGTCAATATATTGGATGCCCAACTTTTCCAACCTTTCTGCTCTCCGTCGAGAATCTTTAAAGTTGCTATTGCCATGGTCAATAATAATATCCCCGTCGCCAAGTAATGGTAGTAACTCATTAAGTGTGTCCTCTACTAATTCTGCTGGAATAACAAGTTGAAAGATACCTGGTGCTTTACCAATAATACCTTCCTGATTATGAACTACTTGAACAAGGTTTTCCAAAGAAGTGGCAACTCCACTGACATAACCCTTTTCATATGCTTCTTGAGCTTTTTCATAGTTTCTCCTATATCCCCAAGTTTCAATACCTGCTTTCATCATGCGGCGAGACATGCCCTCACCCATTCTACCAAGTCCTATAATTCCTACTTTCATTTAATAATTTCCATTGCTTTATGTAGTTCTCTTGAATGCTCAAGTTCATCATTTAAGATCTCAAGGATCTTGTCATCATGACCATTGAGTGCCAAATATTTTCCATATGTTTCTGCTGCATGAATCTCTACTTCATAGGAGAGATGGTAAGCAGAGCGAGGATCCACCCAATAATAAACCACGTTGACCCAATAGTAGATAAGTACAAGGTGTCGGGCAAAAAAACGATCCACCCAATAAGAATTGCCACCCCTAGATTCCATATACTCCAGATGTTCTGTCTCGTTAAGTGTTTGAGCAAAATGTTCCTCCATTAGATAGATGTGTTCTGGTCCACGTAATCCTAGAGATTCTCTTAAATGTAAGACACTTAAAAATGCAAAATAAGGAGCTCTTGCTATTTCTTCAAGAACCCAAAAACGTTGAAAGTCTCTTCCTTTATAAAGAAAATCTATAATTGAAACAGTGATATCTAAAATAATTGAATTAAAACTTTTCATTTTAATTACCTCAGTAAAGATGTTCCTCCTGTTCTGCCAACACTACACAATCACTTGTTGGATATGATACACATGTTAAGATAAATCCCTCTTCTATTTGATCATCATCAAGAAAAGATTGCTCCTCCTGATCCACCGTTCCACTTTCAAGTTTACCGGCACATGTAGAACAAGCACCTGCCTTGCATGAAGACGGTGCATCAATATCAGCATCTTCGGCAGCTTCTAAAAGATATTGATCATCCGCACATTGAAAAGTGGTTTCTGTGCCGTCAGATGATTTCCATGTAATTGTATAATCCATTTATTACCTCAATTAACGTGTACTGTTCCAATCATGCCCGCACCTTTATGAGGGGCACACCAATAAGTATAGTCACCAGGATCAGAAAATGCAATATCAAACTCTTCACCAGGTAACATTGCCAGGGATTCGTGACCTAAATCGGGACGACCTTCAACAATAACATTATGTGGAGGAAGCATACCATTTACAAAATGAACTGATTCACCGACGTTAATAGTTACTTCGGCAGGATCAAATACAAGATTACCCCCAGATCCCATGGTTACATCGACTGCCCATGCCGGAGCAGCAAGAAATAATGTAGCGAGAAGTGCAAAAAAGAACTTCATATTCGTTAACTCGACTACACTATCTAGTTACTTTTTACTAGATATAACTTCCTATTTGTTAGCAACCACTGACAGATTTTGCGACCTCTCCACCAAGATCACCTCCAACTTTAGAACCTAACATAGTTGCCCAACCGGCAGCTAACCATCCAATATAAGGTATACCACTCAACACTGGAGCAAGACCACCAGTCATACTAGCTCCCACGATCGCACCGGTTGACTCTCCAGAACCTTCCGACTTGATACACGCTAACTTTTCGGCAGTCAACTTTCCCTCAGAGTCTGGTCCTCCATTTGATTCATTAAACATTGTATATTCTTTTCGGGTAGACTCAGTTTTATCTACACTCTGAGTTCCACCAAAAAATCCTTTTTTATGACTTTCTAGATCTAAATTCTTTTCAGTAACTAATACCTTGGGATCATTAGCATTATATCTAACTTCATATCCATCTTTCCCAACTTTTACATCATAAGAAGAGTACTGCCCGGTAGGAAGATTAATTGCAGGATATTGTGGACGATCAGCATATTTTTCAGTCATCTTCATCAAATGACCAAGAGCACCAATATGTGCAATTGCAACCAAACCACCCACACCAAGAAGAACCCACTTAAATGGATTCTTAGTTGATGTAGGTGTTTCTATTTTTTGGTCTTTCATGTGATCAGGAGTCCAAGACATTGCTTACTTTTTGGGTTCGATAGCAGATACTACCGGTAATTCTTCTTTCTTAGAAGTATTATTTGGTTTACCATTACCACCATTTTTAGCAGGAGAAAGTCCGAACGCAGCTAAAGATCCAGAAAATACAGATGCAATAAATGTTGGATCAAAATCTAAAATCTTTTGACCATTTGGAAGTCGAACGTAACTGAATGTGAGAAGAGAGGCAGACCAAATAAGCACTACGACTTTCACCAAATTACCAAGAACTTCAGATTTATCATCATCGTCTGCCTTCTCTACTGCTGGTTTAGTATCAGCCATATGTAGAGAGTAAGGCAGAATTATTTAGTAATATAACCCTCGTCAATAAGGTACTTTCGAGTCAGTGGTGTTGGTTCATAAACTTCCCACATCTTTCCCTTTGCACAGGCAGCAAGTGCATCTTTAGTCATACCCTCAGTGCGTCCTGCCCAACCTGCTTCTGCTTCCCAAGGAACTGCATGTTCGGGATATGTTCTTTCTGCCAATACACGCCAAATCATAGGCACATCTTCTTCAGGTTTGATGATAGCAATAAGACTATTATCAATAGTTCCTGCCATACAATCCTGTGCGGCGTGCCATCCTTCATGTCGCATCACTTGCATAAGAATATTAGGACGATCCATGTATTCTCGATTTAAAAAGAAATTATTTCCCACCGTATGATAAACACCACGATGACCAACAGGAAAATACTTGGAGTCTGCTAAAAACACCCCAACTCCGACTTGCCTAAGAGAGACAAGCATATTGTTGAATTCATTAGCAACAGGATAAAAATCGTCAGTATTGGAATACTCACTAGAAATATCCAAAAGATTAGTAACTTGTTTGACTCCATCTGCACATTCCTTTAGTAACATACACCCCATAGAATGATGAGTATTATATTCATTTTCTTGGAGAGGGTCTGAATGGACAGGTAGGGCAACCGCTGCCGCAGCAACCAGGGACGCAATAATTTTTTTCATACAAACTACCCCCTTCCATTTCCCGAATTCCAACCACCAGGTCCTGAATGAAAATTTTCTGAACCTCCAGAATAATCATAATCTAAAGTTACATCATGATTTTGAGTTGCAATTTCATACATTTTTTGATGAATATCTTCCGATTCAACGAAAAAATTATTTTCAAACTCTTGACGTTTCATTTTAATTTCTTGTTCCATATAATCAATTTGTTTTTGTGTTCTTGGTGGTGCTGGTCCAAACCATTCATCATCTTTAAGATATACAGGTGCCGGAGTTCCCGTATAATAATTCAGTGCATCTTGTTTAAATGCCTCACCTGCACAGTCAACTATATTTTTATCGATGGCACACTCAATATCTTTTTTATCGATAACATCAGGCCAATTGATACTAGTTGCTTGTTTTCTTCTAAAAATACCCATTGATTCTTTAAGTTTTTGAATAATCATTGCCAGTGATAGTGATAGAAGTTTCCTTTGGGGTGACACATGGGATCTTCGGATGGTATTCGATATCCCAACATAGATTGTCCTTTAAAATCTGTTCTTCCATTTAGAACTCTTGACCAATAGGCAATACTGTTATTACCATTTGGAGAACTTAGTTTGTTGATTAATCTAGGATCTGGAACTATGTATGAATTAAAATCAAATCCTTGATATTGTCCCGGAGCAAATACTACTCCAGAAATAGTATTCGGAAATCTATCAGACAAAACACGATTCAAAACAGAAGCAGCTACACAATATTCATCAGCAGAGTTTGGATGTGCTTCTACCTGAACTACCATTGCCAAATTTTTGTAATCAACAAGTGTAAGTGCGGCAAGAAGTTCTAACATAAATCAATCTTCTCCAAGATATTCTAGTGAAAAAATTTCATGGTCTTTGACATCCGGATCTAACCATTCATCAAACTCCATTCTAAGGGAATGTGCATCTTCAACTGATTTTAACACGTCATCAGTCTCACTATCACAGAGAACGTGCAGTCTATCAACTGTCCATTCATGTACTTTCTGCAGAGTGTCCTCTAAAGTTACCATAGTCTTTTCGCATGTAGCGTCCAAGAATATTGCTATTATAGTACGCTGGGGCACCATTGTCAAGAGATTCAGATAAAACATTATTTAAAAATAATTGTTTAGTCTCTTCATAATTACAAGTTCCCTTTGTTTTATGTAGACTCAATATTTCTCTACTGAAGTTCTCTTTTCCATATTTTTTGATATCGTCTTTTAATTCAGGACAAGAACCATAATACTTTTTCCAATCTGATTCTTGTTTTACTTTTCTTTTCTTTCCAGGAGGTTTTCTAAAAGACCAAAAATACTTTCTCCCAATGTACTGTCGTTTGTTCGACTTATTGGTAATGAGATACACAAAACCAAAAAAGTCCCGAACATCGTCCCCAGTAAAAGGTCTCTCCAAATATATCCATGGGTTTTCATATGAATCCATTCATGTTATTCAAGCTCTTATTATATATCCATCAACCCTAACAAAGATATTCTAGACAAAAAAAGAGAGGGTGTCAAGCCCTCTCAAGAATTATGTCAGTCCTTTGGCATCTTTGCCCCAGACTTATGTCTAGTAGTGCCTGCAGAATCAACATATGTTTCTCTCTCCTTTCTAGGAGATACATAACCAACTCCAGGAACTACACCAGTCTTACCAGCAGATCTGGCAGCATTTCTGTCTGCTGCTCTCTGTGCCGCTCTCTTACGATTACGATCATAAGAACTCATTGCCTCTTCTATGGCAGCAATTTCCTTCTCAGAGAACTTACCAGTTGCCTTGAGTACCTCTACATCTTCACTCATTCTCTTAGCAACACCAGCTGCCTTGGAAGCAACTTTCTTTGCTGCTCTACCAATCATTCCCTTGATACCACTCTTGACCTTCTTCTCTACTCTTTCAGTGCCTCTCGCTGCTGCTTTTGCTGCCTTTCCAGGAGCACTCTTTACTGTGCTGGCAGCACCAGATACTGCTTTCTTGGCAGAACTAGCAGCAAGAGAAGCATCAACAGCAGCACCTGCTGCTTTACTCTTTGCCTTTGCCATTGCACCTTTAGCAGCAGTTCCTGCTTTACTGGCAGCACCTTTAAGAGCTTCTCCTGCCTTTCTCATTGCAAATCTTCTTCTGGCGCCTACAGGAGCACCAGACTTTCTCATAGGAGCAGTGTCACTACCAAAAGTTACTTTTGCTTCGTCAATGTAATCATTGGCAGCATCTTCAACAATGACGATAGCATCTTCTTCAGAATATCCTTCTGTAACTAATTCTTCAACTAGTTCATCGCAGATCTCATGTACGAGTTCTTCTTCAATAACTTCTTCTACCTGATTAAATTCTTCACAAACTTTTTTAAATTCGGAGAATTGTTTTTGAGACAAGGACATTTTTCTTATTCTGTATCCATATGAAAATATTTATAAAAAAAGAGGGACTACTCGTCCCCCTTGTATGCTTGATATCCATCATATTCACCGAACATATAGGAATCAGATAATGCTGCCTCTCTATATGCTCTCATACTATCAGAGACTAAATCCTGCGAAGGTATCTCCTTTGACATCTTGTTTAATTCCTCCAACAATGTAGGACTCGACTTCGGTTTCTTGTGGGGCAACCTGAAGACCTTTTGAAGATATCCAGTGCTCTGTCCAAGGAAGTGGATTATTCTTTGCGGCAATGTCATAGATCGGTTTTAATCCAATTGTCTTCATTCGACGGTTGGCAATCCATTCAACATATTGCTGCAATAGTTTATCATTTAAACCAATCATAGAACCATCTTTAAACAAATACTCTGCCCAAAGTTTTTCTTGATTCACTGCATTTTCAAATGTGCGAATTAACCAAGGTTCTTCCTCCTTGGCAATTTTTTGCATATCTGGGTCGTCACCGTTTCTCCACTTATTTAGAATGTTCTGAGTAATTACCAAGTGCTGATTTTCATCTCTTGCAATTAAGGAGATGATTTTTGCACTTCCCTCCATAAGTTTGAGTTCGCCAAATGCAAAACTACAAGCGAAACTGACATAAAAGCGAATACCTTCAAGAATATTAACGTTTGCAATTGCTCTATAGAGTTTGCGTTTGAGTTCATATCTTGATTCTTGTGCATAGGTAACTTCTTCTAATGCGTACTTCCAATCATTACTACTGTCATAATGATGTGCAGAATTAATGAAGTCATTATATGCCTCAGTCACACTAGTGGCACGTTCAAGAATACGATCATCATTTAGAATAGTATCAAATACTTCTGAAGGATCCGAATAAACATTCTTAATGAGATATGTATATGAACGACTGTGGATCATTTCCATGAATCCCCAGACTTCCATACATGCTTCTAATTCAGGTAGTGAACAGTAAGGGATAAAAGCCATCCCAGGACCACGCCCTTGTACAGAATCCAGCATAATCTGATATTTAAGATTGCTGGTAAAAATGTGCTTTTGTTCAGGTCGTAGTGTCTGATAGTCTGCACGATCTTTTTGTAATGAAACTTCTTCAGGTCTCCAGAAGTATCCAAGTTGTTGAGTAGTCAGTTTATCAAAAACCGGATACTTATAAGAGTCATACCTTTGAATACCCAAAGGTTTTCCAAAAAACATTGGTTGCTTTTTTCTATCAACCTGTTCAGAATTAAAGACGGTCATTTCAGTGACCGGTGTATTTTTGTTGTCCACAGAATCTGTTTTAAATTTTACAAGACTCACAGTCTTCCTCCTCGGCGGTTTCTAATTGACTAATTAAACTTTCTAATTCGGACTTTGTTTCCTCAAGTTCATCATTCTTATTATCATATGTGTTCTGATAATAAGAAGTCTTCCATCCATACTTATATGTTTTAAGTAGATCCTGTGCCATCACTGAAACAGGAACTTCATTGTTCTCATATTGTTGTGGATTGTAACTCCAGTTTCCAGAAATTGCCTGGTCAAAGAATTTTTGCATTACAGCAACAATATTAATATAACCATTATTGGACTCCATATCCCAAAGAAGCGTATAATTGTTTTTAAGAGTTGTGTATTGTGGAACAACCTGTTTAAGGGTTCCCTTCTTGCTCTTTTTAGTGGACAAGTACGCTCTAGGTGGTTCGATTCCATTCGTGGCATTTGACACAACGGAACTGCTCTCTGAAGGCATTTGTGCCGACAGTGTTGAGTTCCGTATTCCGTATAGAATAACGTCGTCTCTAAGATTCTCCCAATCATAGTGAAGCTCATTTGGGACTATCTCATCGACATCACTCTTATATGTATCAATGGGAAGAATTCCACTTCCATACTTTGTTCTGTAACTATATTCACAGGCACCTTTCTCCTTGGCAAGATCTACTGTAGCACGAATAAGATAATATTGAAATGCCTCAGTGAGATCATGCACAAGTTTCCATGCCTCAGAATCATTATAGGACACCCCGTGCTTAGCAAGATAGTGTGCTAGTCCAATGTAACCAATACCAAGGGATCTCCTTGCCTTTGTGGCAGTTTCTGCTGCTCTGATGGGGTATCCTTGAAAATCAATAAGTTCATCAAGACTCCTAACAGCAAGATCACAGAGGCTTTCAAGATCCTCAGTGCCCCTAATTTTACCAATATTAATAGCAGAAAGGATACAGAGAGCAATTTCCCCAGATTCATCGTCAATGTGGTTCAGTGGTTTGGTAGGAAGAGTGATCTCTTGACACAAATTACTCATCTCAACTTTATCAAGGAAAGATGAATGACTGTTACAGTGATCAATATTCATGATGTACAGTCTACCAGTTTCTGCTCTTTCTTTCAAGATGTCCAGAAAAAGTTCTTGTGCTCTGATAGTCTTTCTTGGAACAGACTCATCCTGTTCATAACCCACATAGAGAGAGTCAAATGAATCAGTACCAAAAGCATCATTGAGACCTGGTACGTCATGCGGTGAGAATAAGCTAATTTCTCCATTCTGGATGAAACGCTCATAGAAAAGTTTTGAAATCTGGATGGAGTAATCAAGTTTTCTTACCCTGTTATCTTCTGTGCCTTTATTGTTCTTAAGAACAATAATATCTTCTATTTCTTGGTGCCAGATTGGGAAGTGGACAGTCGCTGACCCACCACGAATTCCATTCTGTGTACAGCAGCGGACAGTTGATTCAAACTTTTTAAGGAAAGGTACAACACCTGTGTGTTGAACTTCTCCGCCTCTGATTTTACTGTTGACGCCACGGATTCTGCCTGCGTTGATACCGATGCCCGCCCTTTGTGCAACGTATCTGCCAATAGCCATATCAGAGCTAAAGATGCTATCGAGGGAGTCATCAACATCAACAAGAACACAGCTAGCATATTGTCGAAGTGGAGTTCGCACTCCTGCCATGATAGGTGTGGGAATGTTGATTTTGTGTTTGGAGATTGCGTCGTAGTATCTTTTGACATAATCCAACCTTGTGTCCTTAGGATATTTGGAAAAAATGGTTGCTGCAATCAGCAAGTACATGAACTGTGGAGTTTCATAGAGTGCTCCAGTGCTCCTATCCTGTACAAGATATTTATCCACAACTTGCCGTAATCCGGCATATGTAAACAAATAATCACGGTCATGATCTATGAAAGATTGAAGTTTATCAAATTCTTCAGCATCATACAGATTCATAATTTCGGCATCATAGACACCTTTTTTGATACAATCATTCACATGATTTTTAACAGTCGGTGCTTGATGCATACGTCCATACAATTGCTTACGAAGGGCAAACAAAAGCAGACGTGCAGCAACAAATTGATAATTGGGATGATCCAGATCAATAAGATCACTTGCCGATCGAATCAGAATCTCTTGAATTTCTTCTGTAGAAACACCATCATAAAACTGAATACCAGATTGAATTTCAACCTGACTTGCAGAAACTCCGGCAAGATCCTTACATGCCTCATCAACCATCTTATGAAGTTTATTCAAATCAAGAGGTTCTGTTGTGCCGTTTCTCTTGACTACTTTTGTGCCGTTGGTCATATTTTTTTCCAATTGTTAAATTTAATTTTTGCTTCTAAGCCTTGATATGTATTTGATTTTAACATGGACATAACTTCATGTCCAGCAAGAATCATATCATTGATATCTTTCTCCGTTATATTTGTCGGCCAAATAATTACGGAGTCGCCACTATCGATTGTTCTAGAGATTCGTTCGACAATCTCTCTGTTCCTGGGTTCGTTATCATAAACCCAAACAGGATTGCTAATCCCCCAACTATGCACATCAGCATCAGCTCCGCACATAGCAATCGAGTTGCGTATGAATGTCGAGTCAAAAGGACCTTCTGTAATATAGACGGTAGAGGTTTTGTCAATTGTTTCAATTCCATATGCTTTTGGTGCCTCGTCCTGAATCATAATGGTGATATATTTATTAGGAGATTTATCTAGTGCTCTTCCCTGAAATCCTATTAAATTTTTTGTTTCATCATACATTGGTATGACAATTCTAGGTTCATCCCTACCTATAGTGTCAAATGTTTTTTTCTGTGTATTTGTCCACGATTTAAATCTGTCAGCATAATAAAACTTATCAGGATTAATTTTTCTATTCTCAAGATATCGTTTGGCAACAGGATTTGAAGATGCCTTTGGAAGATTAATTGATTTTTTAAATACTGGTTTTTTAAACTCTAACTTTGGTTCTTCAACAACAAAATTTTTACCTGTGTGCCCCTCCTTAAATTTTTCCATTGTATATTGCTTGTGCAATGTGCCGTCAAGAGTCTTGATAAAATTATTCAATGACATACTGGCACCACAATTATGGCACTTGAAGTTAGTATTATTCTTGACCTGGTAAAGATATCCCCTTGTCTTGTTTTTATTCTTCTGTGAGTCTCCACAGATAGGACACCTGAAATTATAAAGATTATTTTTTACTTTTTTAAATTTCTGGAGACGTGATGATATTAGACCAATATACTTGGAGTCAACCAGATCCATTACAAGAGACTTCTACTGTCTTTCCATTATAACCTGCTGTGCCTGTGGAGTCAAGAAGTTTTGTAGCAGTTTTTGACCTGGCATACTAACTATAAATGATATCACAATTAGGGAACCGGCAATAGTCCACATCTTCTTTTCCATAATACGAAGACGTTCATCAATTTTTCTTATATCTCTTTCACATCCTTTTTTTATTTCATCTGCTCTTCTATTGACTTCACGATGAACACTTTCTACTTTTTCAAATAGAACTGCATCAATTCTATCTTGTTTCTCTAATTTTTCATTATGAACAGCAAGCAGTTGTCCCATCTTTACAGAGTTATCCTGCAAAGACTCAACCACACGTTCTAGTCTTTCTAAGATTGCCGAATTAACATTATTACTACTGTTATCGTTATCGTTATCCATTTTTTAAATTCTGTATCCACATTCTTCTCGAACCATATCTTCCTACAGGAGTTTGTTTTCTTTTTTTCTTCACAGGAGGTTCATCGGGGGGCAATCCTGCTATTGCACCACCACTAGCATTATTTGTTGGGATTCCCTCTTCATTAAGATTTCTAATAATATTTAGAATTTTATCTATATTCATTAGAGTGCCCTTAGTTGTGCTAAACAATAGTAATCTTCTTCAATATCAGATATTTTTGTCTTCGGATATTCTGGAATACGATCCAAAAATATTAGAAAACTTTTTATACATGGCCAAAGTTCACGTTCCATATTGTAAAACAATAACGGCACTGCAGCGTCACTGAAGACGTTGAACAGAACCGTTAAATGATTAAGTATGAGATGTGTTTTTAATTGCCCAGAATTTTTATATCTTTTCAGTAACCTTTTGATATATTTGATACGTTTTAAATCGTCCTCAAAATCATCCTTGGTTACTGCCTGAGGATTATCATAAAATTTTATAGCAAAGAGTAGATAATTACCCTCGTTCAATTCATCAAATCTCATATCTTATCTCATTTTATTAGCTATCTGGGAACTTAGTATCTTCCGCATCACCAGTAATTGTGCTTCCCGCAACAAGAGTTTCAGTTTTTACTCTCAGATTTCCGTGATTATCAACATATGTCGTGATACCAACCCAACCGGCATGAGCAGGTGCATATTGACGTGCCTCACCTGAAGCAGCATTTGCAACACTTTGTTCGGTAGTATCTACACCATAAATTTCTGCAGCGTCATAATTAGTGTCAAAAATTGTGGATATAGGTCTCTGACTGATTACATATGCTGCACCAGAAATCGTACCAGTATCTAATGTGCTTGGACCTGCTTCTAAAACTAGAGTAGTTCCATTAGTTACACTAGCAATAACTGCTTCACCTTGAGTAGAACCAGTGCCTACAGTGAGTACATCACCAGCACTAATTAATCCTGCTGTATTAAAAGTTGTTCCGGTTCCAGTTACAGTTACACCACTAATTGCAATTGTTCCGTCAGAATAGACGGCATCTTTATTGCCCCAAAGAGACATGTTTCCTTACCCTATAATTCTTTATACAGATATTTATAATTTATTCCTCTTCTCTGGTTTTAATTGCCTTTGCCACTACTTCAAGCAATTGATCGTCCATTTCAGTTTTAGTTAACTTAACTGCCTTAGAAAGAATAACAAGACAGATCTCAACCATCTTCTCACCAAGTTCTTCATTCTCCGGAATCTTGGCAACTGCATCTTTAATAATTTTTGAGGCAAGTGGGAGTAAAAATGCTAACATAGTTTGATACCAACATCTACACTATATAGCTATTCACTCTTTATTTGATACGAATCTTCCCTTTTCTTTGTCCCATTTCTTTACTTCACCTGGACGAAGACGATCTCTTGCCTCTTTTGCCTTGGCATAAAATTTGCCAAACTTCATTCTTTTATCTGCCTTCTCAAATTTTTTCTTCTCTCTATCATATCTATCATACTTAGTTTCTTCCTTTGCTACTTTCTTTTCAGGAAGACCTTTATGCTTAGTTGATGCAAAATCTTTTGCATCTTTCTTTTTCATGGATGCAGCTGCTGCAGCAACTTCAGGAGATGGGTTGGGCATGTCACCTTTTTTGGTGGCATACACCATACCCATAAATCTCTGCTGTGCTTTTGATACAGCAGGCATTATTTTTTCTTAGTATCCATAATGGCACCTTTGCCATACTTAGCAGTAATAGATGCTCTTACGGCATCCATTGCTCTTTTTCTGGATTCTTCTGCTTTCTTTTTATCAACTGGACCGGTTGCTACATTTCTAGCAGGTCTATCATATCTGGTGTTTCCATCAACACCACCACGTTCCATGCGACGATCTCTCAGAGAATCTTCAGTTTCCTCTTTAGTCATACGAGCAGACTGAAAATTACGTGCCATTTGACCTGCTGCTTTCTTTTGTGCCTTTGCTCTCTTAGAACCAGGTTCAGACTTTTCTAATTCATCAGACTTTGCCATCGCACGACGACCAGGGGACATGCGTGCCTTTTCGTCACTACTCTTTAACCTATTATAAGTAGAAGCAGGAGACTGATACATCCCCTGATACTTCTCATCAACCATTTCACCTTCCATATCATAAGACATCTTGAGTCCTCTCACTCTCAACTTATTCTTAATCATATTCATCATAGCATAGTTTCCTCTAGGATCTAGAGTCTCCTTTGATTCTTTAGATTTGGAACCTTCATTCTCTTCACTATAATTCAAAGGCAATCTTCCCTGTCTTTGCATTTGCATTGCCTGCCTTTGCATCATCATTTTTTTCTGAAGCATCTTTTTCTTATTATCAAGTTGCCTCTTTTCTTCTGGTGAAGGACCAGTCTTAGGTTTATCCATCGTAGATTGTTGCTCATTCATTGGTGGATTCACAACAACCTTATTCTTACCCTTCATTACATCAAGTTTCTTTTCTTTCTCTTCACCCTCGGCAACAATAAACTCTTCAGTTCTAGTATCTTGTCCGTCTGGTTTCCCACCCTTCTTACGTTGTATGGCGTTATGTACTGCACCGGCATGTTCCTTGGAACCACTTTCTACTTTTCCATCACCATCATAATCTTTAGCAGCTTTCTTTCCCTTACCAGTCTTGTCGTAAGTATCAGGTTCTCCGGAACTCTTACCGGCAATTTCCACAGAAGAAATATTAGGATTCTTTCTCAGTTCTGCAATCTTAGCACGATCTGCTTTTCTGAGGTAAGACTTACCAGTCTTCTTATCTTTAACCCTTACAGTATACTTAGATCCCTCTGCTGCCTCAAATATTTTTTCAAAGACACTTAGAATAGCATCACTGGCAGCACCATCAAGATTAACGAAATCATACTCTTCACCAATGAGCATCTTTTTGGCAAGTGCCTTAACAGGACCAGGAGCAGGAGACTTACCCAACTGCTGCATGTATGCACGCTTTAATGAGGCAGGATCAGTTTTTTGCCCGTCCTTGAACTGACCTTTTACTTTATATCGAACATCATATGCCAACTGTCTAGCAGCCTTTCTTACTTTATCATTAGCACCAGGTGCCTGTTGTGCAGGTTTATCCATCTGAAGACAAATACTTTTACTTTTTCTTATATTTATTTATGAATTGCCTACCCCAACTAGAACCCTTTACCATAGTCTCTGCATACTTACGAAGAGCATCAGTTCCAACTCCTCTTTGATTTGCAGGAACACCAGATACATCAGTCACATCTTTAATCCAAGATTTAAACATAATATCGTCTTCGGTAACACAAATAAGATAGTTAGTTCCTCTACGGATAATCTTACCGACTAAACCAGTGTTGAGATTTTCTACAAGATCACCAACTTTGTAAATATTTTTCCTTACAAAATTTTCACGAAGATTTCTCCAATCAAACTTTGGTGCAATTTGCCAAAGACTCCAACCTTCTTTAATACCCATTGCATCACGGAGAGTATTGTATAATTGTTTTGTCTGTTTATCGTTCATAGATGTCGGAACACCTTTTCTGAAAGAGGAATAGTCACCTTCGGCAGCTGCCTTTCTTTGTTTTGATGCAGACATTCCTTCAGTTCCTTCGGAATCAGGATCTCTATCTCCTGCAGAAAGAACTTCTACATTATCAAAGTTATAAAGTCTACCATTATAATCATTTGCTAGTTTTTCAAATTCTTTTACTCTATCGGCACCACCAAGAATACGAACTCCGGCATATCCATCAGTGTGTGCTTTTTTCAAGACATCAAAAATTGTTCTGTTACCAGGATCATTTACAATTTTTCCACTATGACCAGGATACATTTGTTTCATAATCTCAACCTTAGTATCAGGATCTAAGGGATTTTTTTTCTTATCCTGACTGCGTGATGGAACAATAATATAATCACCCTCATCAGAACTTGATGCAACTGTATCTAAAAGTTTTTCATGTCCTGTGGTAGGAGGATTGAACCTACCAAAAGCAACGGTCAAAGTTCCTTTTGTTTTTTCAACTTCAGGCGGACCTTGTGGTTCTTGAATTTCACTACTTGAAGTTGCCTGAGATAATCTTTTCTCAGTATCAGTGTTTGGTGGATCTTGCTTACCAACACGTTGCCTTTTATTATAAAACTTAAGTTGTCCTTTCTCAGTTTTTGCTACAAACTCACCCTTCTTGTCATACCATCCACCATGTCCATCACCAACCAGTCCCATTCTTTTTGCCTGCTGGACTGCAGTTGACTCAGATAAAAATTGAAAAAAATTCTTCATCACTTCCTTTTACTTAATTCTTTTATTACCTGACGTTTATGAGATACAATGTATTCTAGCACACCCTGACGCATATGCTTATATTTATCTTTTGCTTTTTGTGTCTTAGAACTAGCAATTTTTTTACTTAAGGTAATATAAACGTATGCAATAAACTGATCATATTTTTCTCTTAAACTTTTAGAATTTGGTTGAAAAGAATTTATCAATTCAATTATTTGTAAGTTCATTATTCTATTTTACCATAGGGCCCGGAGTTTGGTGACTGAGAATTAGCATAGAAATACATCTCTTGCACTATTTTATTTTGTATTTTTCTGGATTGCGACTCAAGTATCTTTGCAAATTTAACTCCAGTATACTTTGCAAATCTCCATTTAGCATCCTTATTTTTAACCTGTGCAACAAATTCTTCTTTTGTTAAATTCATTGGTTGTATCTTTTGTATATCATCATATATTTCTTCCATCAAACTAATATCTTCTAATTGAGGACTATTTGTATAATTTGGTATCTCAGAAAGTCCAAAAGATTTTAGCATTTTATTCAAAGGTCCAAATGATATTTTCCCTTGATTTGCTGCCGTTCCTTGAATCTCACCTTTCCATCCGGAAGGTCCTCCAGAATCAGATCTCCACTGAATTTCAAATCTTCCACCAGGTTTCCAAATAGTAAAAGTATCCATGGCACTTAAAGGATTATCTGGTTTTTTGAAAATAATAGTCCCTGCATACTGAATATCACCGGCATTTCTATCTTTAGTCATATTATAATACTTGAATGGTTTAGCACCTTTTGCAATTTTTTTCAAAGAAACACCGATTAATTTTTTATCATTGATCATATTAACCATTAACTGATTAAGTCCTTTAATGGTAGGAGCATCTTGTATCATTTTCCAATCAGATTCTGACATTGTATTTGACACAAGATAAAAATCAGCAGGACTCCATTTATTAATATTGCTGAATAATTTTTCTTTTCTATTAAGTTCTTTTAATTTAGATTCTATTATTGAAACTTTTCTACTACCTCTATGAAATATCCAATTAACATTTTTGTCAACATTAGAATATAATTCATTAGCTCCTTGAATAGATGAATTAATCCAATCTTCGGAGATGTTAATCATATCCTCAAATTTTGCATCAACATCAATAAAACTTTTACACTTTTCAAAATTACTTACGGATACATCTTCAACTTTTATTTTTCTTTTCAATGATCTGAATGCTAATGCTGCATATAAACACTGCGCTGATTCGACATTTCTAGTTTGAAGAGCTCCTCTATCTGCACCTTTTCTAACAGGTTTATAAAGTATAATAATTTTATCATTAGTTAAATTTACAACAGTGGCAGGAAAAGAAGACGCTCCAACCTTTTCTCTGGTTATCTTATTATTTGGAATTTTTGATTTTGTGAAAGAGTCTTCAACTTTTTTCTGCATGGAAGCTCTATCAGGACCTTTTACAATAAAGGTTGTACTTCTAGAAGTAGCTGCTTTTACTGTGACATCAAATTCTCTAAATGATGTAACTATTCTATAAACCTCTTCCCCAAAATTCATTTTTATTTTTATTTATCCCCTATAAGCCAACTAACGGACTTGAACCGTTGACCTGAGCTTTACAAAAACCCTGCTCTATCCAGCTGAGCTAAGTTGGCAAAAAAGTCAGAGTTTGCCTCCGACAAAAGCATTTCCGACAACTCTAGTATATAAATGGAGAGTTCCTTCTTGTTCACATTTGAGATGCCATCGTGTCATAATGACAACCGAATCTCTTGTGGGACCAGTAAGCATTTGACGACCTTGTTTGGTTTCACTTGACCATAAACCGAATCGTGTTTCCCATACACGGAAACAATCATCGATCCATTCATATTCAGAAATTTCAGGATGCTCATTCATTAGTGTCTTCTTCCTTTTTATTAAATCCAAACGGACCTTCTTTTTCGTCCAGTGCAAACTTAAGAGCAACACCACCGACAGCTTCCATAACTCTCAAGATATCTTCTGCTTTTGCACCTTCACCAAGTTCTCTGGCAATATACCAATACTTAGGCCAGAAAGTTTCTCCTGCTTTTTGATAATCTTCAAGTGTTAATAGTTTCATTTTCCAACTCCATAATCAGGTGCTTTTTTTTCAAGTTCACGAATAGTTTGATGCAGTCTTTCTACTGCCTTACGCATCTCTTCAGTTTCTTCATACTCCCAAGTTTCACCTTTACTATTTACAAATTCTTTTTTAGTCATAAGTCTCCCTCCTTACGATTTTCTGAATGATGAACATCAAAACTACCACCAGGATATCTAGACTCAAGTTTTTCAACATTCATCTCAATTACTTCATCAAAGGTAGTATCAAGTGCCATACATGCCTGTGCCAGATACCAACAAATGTCACCTAGCTCACGTTTCATGTGGAAGACATTTTCTTCATTATAAGGTTTACCTTGCAGGAAGATTTTCTTTACAACTTCGGTGAACTCACCAGATTCTGCAGTCAAACCAAGTGCGGCAGTCATGAGTTGAGTGACATTGCAGTCATTGGCATCAAGTTCTCTCAAACGTGCCTCAAGAATTTTGGGATCCAAACTAGGAGCACTGGTGACTCCCTTTACAAATTCAAGATACTTTTTAGTGTCAACAGTCATTAAAACTTAAACCCCTCAAAAGATTTTTTTGATTTATCTTCGTCATTATACTCTTCTTCCTGCCCACTGTCAAGAATATCGTCCTGTGCCTTTTGCTCACAATCATATAGTCGCATCTTGGCACGATCAATTCCGACAATAAATCTCTTGAAGATAGTCGGATCATTATATCGATTCTTCAACTGCTTCACCATTATCTGACCAAGTTGTTCAAGTTCCTCAGTGCTAATAAGGGCAAACATAAGATCAGCAGTAGCAGGGAGACCAAAGGACTCCGAAGTGTCAGTAATGTCAACATCAGAGCTACCATAACCAGAACGAGTGGTCTGCGTGGCAGATACGATAGGGACGTTTGCCTCAACAGCCAACCCTCTAAGCTCTTCTGCAATAGCCTTAATATAGCTATATGAATTGACAGAAACACCTGACTTATACCTGCTGGAAGCACATATATTAAGGTAATCAATGAAAATAATGTCAGGTCTAAATGACTTCTTAAGTGCAAGTTCATTAAGAAGTGCCTTAAAATGTCCACTGTGTGCAGAGGCAGTAGGATATTCTTTAATTATAAGAGACCCTTGAGTTTTTTCTGCTAGTCTAGTAACTTTATTTTCAAATGATGACCTAGGAAGGTCCGTCAAGTCCTGGATCGGGACGTTGAGAAGGTTGGCGTCAATTCGTTCAGCAATCTTCTCTTCTGCCATCTCCATTGTAATATAGAGAACGTTTCTCCCCTGGAGCAGCACGGAGCTAGCAACATGGCACATGAATAGAGACTTGCCGACACCTGTACCAGCAAGCGCGATGTTAAGAGTCTTGTTAGGTAAACCACCTTTCGTGATTTTGTTAAAGTATTCGAGATCGAATTCAATTTTGTCCTCCTTACGGTGATAAGATTCATATCGTTCTTCATAATCTTGTAGGTAATCATGTCCAATGTGGTTGTCAAAAGAAACAGCAAGTGCCTCAGAAAGAATGCTAGGAATAGCATCACGATTTTTCTTTTCATCATTACCATCGGCAATGTGAATAGATTCCATAAGTGCAATATAAATTGCACGATCACGACACCATTTCTCAGTGGTATCTAATAACCACTGACTCTCCACCAAAGAATTATGTAGGGAACTTACAATGTCTCTGGATTGCTTAATTTCTTCTTCAGTGAGATCAGTTCGATTATCAATCTCAATCTGAAGAGCTTCTTGAGTGATGGTGGAATTGTATTTTACAATAAAATGAACTATCTCTTGAAAGATAGTCTTTTCCGTCTTAACTTCAAAAAAGTCTGGTTGTATAAAAGGAATTACCTTTCTTGCATAGTCTTCATCAAAAACAAGGTTTCTTAGGATTGTCGTTTCGATTCTTTCCATTTATTCAAATAATAATCACTTTCAGGTTCAGTAATAAGAGTCATACCCATTTTAAGGAATTGTTCACCCTTATCAGTCTCTTTAAATCTTCTTTTCTTTTCATGCTCCATAACTGAACTCCTGTTGTGCTATCTTATCTAGTTTTTCCATGATTTCTTCAGTAAAATATTCTTCAGGATCTTTTAAGATTGCCTTCGCATAAACTTTTTTACCGTTCATTTCGTATCGACCAGCAGAGTTTTTCCAAAGTCCACCAATCTCACCGAGTTCAAGAAGACCATAATATCGATCAAGACCACGTTCATCGTAATACAGACGCACCGTAACATCTTTGTTCTCCTTACTTAAACGCGACTTAGCAGTCTTTGCCTTGATAAGATTTCCGACGATTTCTGTTCCATCCTTTTCTTTCTTTTTGCTGAGATAGATGATTGTAGACGCAGCATACTTAAGTCCACTGCCTCCACCCATTTCTTTTGTAGGAACATAAGAACCGATAACATCGTAAGTGTGATTTGTAACAATCATTGGAATGTTTGCCTGACCTAACTTGAGTGTGAGCATACGAAAGGCACCTTTGATAAGTTGAGATTTGGTCATGTCCCTAACTTGTTTATCATTCAGTGCATCAGTAATCTCTTTCTCCGTGGAAAGCATCCCCAAAGAGTCTAGCACAAACATAAGAGGTTTGCGTTCATCTTCAGGTTTTTTTAGATATATATCTACTGCCTTAAGTGCCTTGCTGCGGAACTCCTCAACAGTAACGACATTTACAACTACGGTTCTTTCAAGATCTACCCCACGACTTGCGAGTAGAGACTTATTAACAGCGGCTTCAGTGTCAAAATATAAGCACATCCCATCAGGGTTAGAATCCAAAAAATTCTTGACGACAGCAAGGGAAAAAAAAGTTTTTCCAGTACTAGACTCACCAGCAATGGCAGTAATCTTATTCCCAGATACACCGCCAAATATAGACCCTGAAACAAGTCCATTAAAAATATACGAACCTGTGTCAACATATGTTTCAGTTTCGTCAATATCTGCTGCGAGTTTTGTGTAGTCATCTCCAATCTCTTTTACTATATCTTTAAGGAAGTCCATTATGCAAAAAATAATTCTAGGTTTACAGTTTTTTCAACACTCCATCCAATGGCATCAAGAATTGCCTTGAGTGGTTCTACAAAACTCTTTTCAAATTGTAGGTCATAGTCAAGGTACTTGTCAAGACCAAGTTCTTTGGGAAAATCCTGAATAAATGAGATTACATTCTCTTGGATGATATTTGGTTTCTTCAAATAAATAAACTTAATCTTTTCACCATTATTAATAAGAGAGTACTTATTAGTCAGTTTGTGCTCTTTTATGTAGTGATTGAAAAGAAGTGCTCCACGACAGTGAATTGGTGTTCCCTTTGCATAGATATTAGAATGAGATCTATACTTTACAACGTCAGATACTGAACGTGGAAATGCAATCTCTTCTGGTGGAAGTTTTTTAAACTCAACACGACAATTATCGATGAATTTGATGACATCATCTTCAGTCCCATTCATCATAAGTTTAAGACCATCTTTGATCATCTGACGACAAGGTGCCGGTGTAGATGATTTGACTGCCTCAATGCCCATCATCTTCAGTTTTGGTTCAGTATATTGAACACCCTCACTGTTCCATACATTGAGAATATACCGTTTCTTCGCAGTCCAGATACCACGTTCGGCAATATTCTCACGTTTCATAATCATTTTTTGTTCATATGCCTGAACGTAATCCGCAAGCTTCGTATAAGATTGTTCGATGAATGGTTCCAACTTGTCTTGACAGATCTTGCCAAGTATCGAAACAATTGCTGTTTTATCGCCAGACTTACCACTAAAAAATTTATTAACAAGAGGTCCCATATTAAGATAGATGGAGTCAGTGTCAGATGCGATGACATAATCCTCCTCCTCTGTTTGTAAAAGTTTATTTAGGTAACCATTCATACGATTTTCAATCCATCGAATTGAAACTTGACCTGAAAGAGTAATTGCTTCAGCATTTGCCAGTTTATAATACCTAAAATACTGATTACCAATAGCACCATATGCAGAGTTGAGCTGAATCTTTCGTGCCATCTGAATGTTGTTGCACCTGGCAATTTCTTTTTCCAATGCCTTTGTCGGAGTTTTTTCATAATCTTGTTTTGCCTGAAGCATTTTCTTTTTATAGACGGTTCGATCCTTGTAGATCTTTTCCATCAGTTCTGGCAAGAACCCACGAACGTCCTTCCGATACATGGCACCATTGGCACATACCGCATTGTCCTTATACAACTCAAACGTTAGTTCTTCATTAAGTATTTTATCAACGGTAGCACTTGGGTGTCGTTCTTCAAGTAACGTCTCTGGGGAGATATTATATTGCATGATAAGATGAGGATATAGACTGTTAAGGTCAAAACTAACCACCCAGTCATACTTTCCCGGAATCGGTTCCTTGACATATGCTCCAGCGTATTTGGAATCCTTGTCAGAACGTTCCTTTGGAGGAATTACAATATTTCTCTTCTTCAGATAGTTGTAAATGATCGTATCCCACATACGAACCTGTGAGAAGACATCCGCATAATTTGCCTTGGCATCATATGCCATGGTAATTGCAAGTTCAATCAGTTTCATCTTGTCTTCCAGACGGTCAACAAGTTCCACGTCAATGATGTTGTACTCTACAAACTTCTGCCATCCATTTGTATAGAAGTCCTTGAACGTATCAAACTCCGAGTGATCGAGTTTCTTCTGTCCAAGTTCAATACTGGCAATATAATCCAAACGATAGGACTCTTGTGCCTTATAAGTAAACTTCTTATAAAGATTCAGATAGTCAAGTTGAGTGACACCACCAATGTCATATGCAATATTCTTTCTACCTACAATATAAATCTCACGCTCAGTCACAAGTCCCCATGGAGAGAGTCTCTTCATGAGTTTCTCACCGAGAATACGATCAATACGTCGAACCAAATAAGGAATATCGTACAGTTCACTATTCCAACCAGTAATGACTTCAGGTGTATTACCCTCAATCATCCACCAGTTGATAAAATCCGTCAACAGTTCATATTCTGTACGGAATCCTTTATAGATAACGTTCTCTTGTTTATTTAGAAATTGACCCCTACCCCAAGTGCGAATTTGTTTCGTGGAGTAATCTTGAATTGTAATGAGAAGAACTTCTTCTGCGGCAGATTCTACATCGGGGAATCCGTTCTCTGATGCAACCTCAATATCAATGGTGGCAATCTTGATCTTACTGGTATCAAACTTAATCTCTTCTTCTGGATACATCTCAGAAATATACTGATAAATGTATCGATCGTTTCCATAGATTTTAAAGTTATCTACGCCGTCATACCTTTTAATAAACTCACGACAGTCACGGACAGTTCCCGGTTCTATAGGTTCTACATGCTCACCCTGAAGAGTTTGATATTTTGTTTTTTTATTAGACTCAACAAAAAGAGTCGGGTAAAACTTCTCTCGGGTTGCGAAATGACGACCATTTTCATAACCTCGGACCAAGAAGTGATCCCCGACCATTTGAACATTAGTATAAAAACGCATTATGCAATAGCTGCTAGATACTCATCAATAAGTTTACCGTTTGGTTCTACAAAAGTTAGAACATCTGCTGACCGAATCAAAATTTCATCTTGATTTGTAAAAGTCAACCAAGGTTCAATATATTCCTTGGTTTCACTACCGGTATTAATACCAATAACAATTCGATATGGTTTAATAACCTTGCAGTCTGGTTCTCCAATCTCACCAAACAGTTCCTGAACCTCACCAATCAGAACTTTATCATCTCTTAATAAGATGCATTGTATGTTTTTTTCCATGGTCTTAGTTTTCTCCCAATAGTATAGCAATAAAAAAGAGGGAAGTCAACTGGATTGTGCCAGTTTTCCCTCTATGCGGCGACGATATTCTCTATTATTTAGAGATAATCTTTTCGTTGATGATGTTCAGGAACAATCTTACCAAGTGTAACACTCAGTAACCCATCCTCAAAAGCAACTGATCTAACTTCCGTTTCATCTGAGAGGGTCCAAGATCTGGTGAAAGATCTCTGAGCCACTCCTCGGTGGACATATTCTGTTCCGGTCTCTTTGTCTTCTTTTTGTCCTTCGACAAAGAGTTTACCGTCTTGCGTGTAGACATAAACTTCTTTCTTTTTGAATCCTGCTAGTGCTAGTTCTAGTCTCGATTCTACGTTGCTAACCGTGACTAGGTTGTACGGAGGATAATTGCTTGCCGTCTCATGCAGCGTCGTGAGACGATCAAAGTAATCTTCCATACCAATACTGTTTCTATTTATAAGATCTAGAAACTGATTCAAATTGGCAGCGTTATACTTCATTAGGTTTCCCATTGTACTTCTCCTTTTAAAGCGAGATTTGATTGTGTAGACCCCGAAGGCATCCTTTGTGGATCACGCATTAACAACAAAGTTCTTTGTGGTTAATGAAATCAAAAATATGATCCACAATTATTTATAGCATGGAACATAAAAAGTGAAGGTGTTGAAAACCCTCACTTTTTATTACGGGTATTAATATGTGAAAAGAGTATTTTCCAGTGAATACTAACGAAGACCATCCTCAACAATCATTTTCCGCAGTACATACCAGATCTTTTGAGTCATTTTATCAACTTTGGTGCGTGCTTCTTTCAATTTAGCAAGTTCTTTATATGACATTCCAACTCGAAAATCATTACAGTTACTGCTAATCTTATTAGGATCATTTTTATCTCTTTTCTTATCTGAATTTACATATTCAGATACTGTACGTCGCATCCAGTGCTTATAATTAGATGCAATAACACCTTGATTCATGTGATAAGGTTTACATCCAAGAAGATGTGCTTTGACATACTGCCAATAAGGAGGTACTTTATAGTCCTTACGAAGACGTAAGGATCCGTCAGGTCTCAGGATCGTAGTAACCAAAGTATAAATCCTATTTCTACCTTCTTTTTCAATTTTTATCTTATCTGTTTTTTTATCAACAGATAGTCCCAACGCCCGAGTCAGTTCTTCATATTCTTTAGGATATTCTTTTTGTAGATAATCTACTATAGTCGGAGTATATCCAAAAATAGAACTTCCACCATCTACTGAATATTTTTTAATCCACTTTGAAACATCATCTTCATAGTAATCAATATTTGGATCTAAACCATATCCAGAAGATTTTGCAGGATTAATATCATCGTTTCCTTCTTGAACATAATCAAATATATATTGATTCTTCTCTTGAAAGTCTTTCATTTTTGTTGGAATGAAAGTTTTTAAAGCACGAAAAGCATTTGGATCATTCAGAAGGAATTGTGCAATTGATCTGGTATCTGCTTCATCACCAGACATTCCGTATAGTTTTTTAAATTTGGAATCATTTTTATCAACTACAAATCCACGAATCTCTTCTCCAGTTTCTTTGTTTACTCCACTAAAAAGTTTGCGGGTCTTTGGAGTAGACTTTTGAGGAAATTGTTTGATGGTTAAACCCATCTTATCAGCATTTTCTTTCAACTTTTCTAACTTATCAAAAGTATATGCTTGTGCCATAGTTTTTGCATGTGCTTCTCTCAAGTGAGCGCACTCAACTACTAAAATATCTCCACTTTGAAGTCCTGGAATTTTTAAATCAATAAGATCATCTTTTGGTCGTTTTTCATAAAACTTGTCATTACCACTGTCATAGACATGGAGTCTACCTTGACCAACGTCTGCTGTAAAAAGATTCATAATTTTTTCAAGTATTATATGTTGAACATCAATAAGGATGTTATACTTTGAATACTAATAAGTATTTCTTCGGTAAGTATTACGGTTTGAAAACTAACAAGAGTTTTTCGACCTGAATACTGATTGATCCGAAGACTGATATTATAAAGTATATTCAGTCTTCTGTCAACCCGTCTGATGGATATTGCGGGTTGAAAACTAACAAGAGTTTTTCGCATTGAATACCAACTGGTCAGACTCAGTTATTATAACAAATAAAAAAAGAGGTGTCTAGCACCTCCTGAGACTTATTCGGTTTCCTCTGTACGTTTCTTCTTAGAACCAATATTATACTTGGTCTCAAGGATCCAGTCTTGCTTATCCTTATATGCAAGAACTTTAATTTGATTTAGTGGTGCAATGTCTTGAATTTTTTCTAAATTAACAATACTAATAAGACCCCAGTCAGCAAGCAATTGAGCAATACGATTACGACGTTGAACATCGTTCTGAGTTAGATTTGCATGTTTACCATCTAATGCAAACAGTTCCTTGAAATGCACTAAGAAATATCTTCCTTGTTTGTGCAGAATATGGCAGGACTGATAGATTTTCTTTTCCTTCCGTGACGCGACTCCGATTCTCGTCAATGTTTCTCGTACTTTGAGGAAATCATCCGGTTCGTTCAGATAAATTTCAACCATTTGTTCGGGAGACCAACTCACTTCTGGTTCTTTAACCACACTCATCTTTTTCCTCCAGTTTCAAATTTCGATTTAATAAAATTAACTTGTTCTTGTGTAAGAATTTTCAAAGCCTGTTTTGCCTTTTCATTGCTATAACCATAATAACGTTTGACATAATCAAGATCTTTGATCTTATCTTGTCGGAGCCAGGGAGAAAATCTCTTCTTTTTCCTAACGATATTTATAAGAAAATCATATTGCATCTTCTTTGGAAGAAAGTGATACTTATTCATCTCATTAGAAAACATCAAAGTATCGATGTGCCCAGAGAAACAACGGTTCACAATATAGGGTGGATATTCCTTCTCAATAGAAGGATCTTCATCAATCAAGTGCTTCTTAGTCTGATTGATACTATTCAACCAATCTTTTAATTCCATTGTTCTTCAATCGGAGTTTGTGGTGTGAGAGAGTAATTCGTAACTAAAAGTTCTGTCTTCACATTATCCTGGGTATTCTTATCACCCCTATGAACCATGGAATACCTTAACTTCCAATACTCAAGATGATAATCTTTATATAACTCAAGCAACCGATCATTCACGTTGTAAGTGATCATAAACTTGTGAGGACATTTATAAACTTTTTCGGCAAACACTTCGTGATCAAATGACTTGTGCATCTCACGATTCTTTCCGTACAAAAAGTCTTTGATGTCATAAGGAGGATCGAGAAATACAAAAGTATTTTCTGGTCCCTCGGTATTCATCACTTCAGAATAATCAATATTAGTAATCTTCCAGTTTTTAATCAGTTCAGAAAAATGTGCAAGTTTATTTGCACCAACCAGAGAAAAATTAGAGTTGGCGGCAGTACGTGAAAAAGTGCTGTTCTCTGTCAGACCGGAATAACTACACTTGTTCATGATAAAGAATGCAACTGCTTTCTGAAAATCATCATAAGTATCAATCTCAGCAGCATACTGGTTGAACAGTTCTTTCGCAAACTTATCCTTCTCTTCTTGAGTGCCACTCTCAAGCATCTTCTCCTTCTGCTCTCTGACACTCTCTGAGAGATCCTGACCACGATCACGCAGTTGTATCCAGAAGTTATAGAGGGGTACATACAGGTCATTGATCCAAACAGGAATGTCTGGATTTGCCTTAGTCACATCAATGGCAATAGAACCACCACCAATAAATGGTTCACGATACTCTGTGATGACTTTTGGATACCATTTAGAAAGAGTTTTAATTGCTTTCGATTTTCCTCCCGGATATCGAAGAGGTGTTTTCAGAGATTTCAGGGATTTCATAATCAGGTTCATTATACTTCAAAAATTCCCAGAAAGTCAATTTCATTTCCTTCTGAGTCATACCGCAATGTCTTGCGGCAGTTGGTAAATTCATTGTAGCACGGAAGAGTGCTTCATTTGCCTCTTGGACATTTTGTGGTGTAGTCTTGACTCTCATAGTCCATACCCTTTATTTCTATGGAGAAGAACTCCATCAACCTTATTCAGCAGTTCTTGCATATCCTGATGCAATACGCGATACCCAGTTCCAACATAAAGTTGACCAAGAACTACCGCAACAGTGGCAGTTCCCCAAAAGACATAATAGAACTTTGATTTAACTTGTGCTCTTAGTTTTGTTTTCATTTGAATTCACACTCCACTTTTCTATCTCCTTTATTCAAATCATTATCAAACTCTCCACTCAAAAGATATGGAATATCATGATGATCATATCCATCCTCAAAACTATGATGAAGATGAGAAAACTTAAGTTCCTCACTAATGTATGCCTCATCATTATTTTGAATAATGTAAACGGGCATAGTTAATTGCGATTCATTTAGTTTAGACAAATCATTTTTCAAATCCGCATAAGTATAAGTCATTTGAATTCACACTCCACCATTAGTTCAGTTAGACATGCAAGCATATTTATTTCTTGATCCGCCACGAACGCACCCTGATACTGATACTTAGCCAGAACAAGCACAGCAGCAGGAATAGAACCCGAAACCAGGGAATCATAAAGAGCATCGTAAATACGACGCAATAGAACAGAAGTATCATTATCCAGGTTAGAAACAATCCACTTCCGGACTTCAGAGAAATTTTTCTCTTTAAGGTTTTTAATAAGATCATTTACTGCAACATCAGAGAACGTGGCAAGAATACCAGAATCAATTTTTCCACTGACAGAATATCGTTGACACTCGTTAAGAACACGTCTCCAATCAGGAAAGTGCTTATTGATAAGTTCTACCAGGACCTTGTTATCATATTCAATACCTTCTGAATCCAAGATTTGTTGGATACGTTTGAAGAACTGGGCGGCAATGGTTTGTCGATCTCTTCCTCTAATTCCGAATTCAACCACTGTGCAACGGGAATGAAGTGGTTCGAGGATTTTGTTTTTGTAGTTGCAGGTAAAGATGAATCGGCAGTTACCAACAAACTCCTCAATAAACGCCCGTAGGAGGAGTTGTACATCGTTGGACGTGTTATCAGCTTCGTCAATGATGATGACTTTGTGTTTTGCATCTGAAGAAAGCGAGACGGTCGAAGCGAAAGATTTCGCATTGTTTCTGACCGTATCGAGAAAACGTCCCTCATCGGATCCATTGATGACATAATAATCTACCCCCAGTTGATTGCATAGTGCCTTTGCTACTGTCGTCTTACCGATGCCTGGAGGACCGGCAAGTAACATATTTGGTATCTCTCCTCTATCTAGGAAAGATTGAAAAGTTTTTTTGGTATTGTCAGGAAGTATACACTCTTCAATTGTTTTTGGTCGATATTTCTCGACCCAAATAAAATCACTCATAATCAAATCCAATCAGGTTTACGTTCAGGTTTGCGAAGATAATTATCCTTCACCCATGGTTTAGATGCAATATACCGTTTGTATGCGGTGAACGTATCTATTCTATCATCAAATTTCCATTCATCAGGCATGGCACGAGAAAAATTTTTTGCCATAGAATGACAAACAATTGCTAATTCCGTCTTACGATGAAATAATTTTTTAGCCTCAAACAAAGTATTAGTACATGTATGAATTTTACCATATCGATGATAATATTCACTTGCTAATTCACAACCATGTTGAATCAACCAGGCAGTGTTGTAAAGATTTTCTGCAGCCCATTTAGTTGATGGATGATTACGGAAAGCACCTTTTTTTGTGGCATATGGAGTTCCATCTGCTTTTGGAAGAGTGCCCCAATCATAGTACCATTTTGAAAAAATGATTGAGAGCATTTGACAAGATTCTAAAGGCATTTTGACAATATGTTTGTCGGGTAATACCATTGCAGAATTTTTTGGACATTGCTCTGTGGCAAAAATATTCATTTTTTTGATTTAATCCAGCAAGATTTGCATAACGAATTTTTGTATCTTTTCTCGGATGGGACATAGCATCCAACTTGAGGACATTGGTTTGCTGGTATCATGATACCACATCCAACGCACCTTGTCTCCCACATCTTCATACTAAAGGTCGATTAAAAATTTCAGATACTAAATCTGTGGCACCCATTGCTTCATACATGTAAGTGGCACCAGATCTGGGATTTGTATGCTCCCCACAGGTAAACACATCACAGACTGCCATTTCATTTTCTGGCCAGGTATGAATACTAATGTGACTTTCGGCAAGAAGTGCTACGGCAGTTACTCCATAAGGATCAAACTTGTGAGAAGAAATATCCAATAAAGTACTTTCAGATAATTGAGCGGCATTCGCAAGAACATTACGAATATGTGCCTCATCATCCAAGAATCCAAATGGACATCCCTTCAATGTAAAAAGAATGTGTCTCATCCAAATGTAGAGTCTGGTTCTAGAGCAATATAATACTTCAAATCATGATTTGAATTAGTGAATTTGGACAGTAGTTTAGATGAAACAACGACATCATAAGCACCAGGAATAATTTTGATGTTTTCAATCTTGAAATTAAATGTAAACTGCTTATCAGTTTCACCAACAACTTCGGCATACTCAATAGAAGTATCGTTTTTCTTATCACGAACAACTAATTTAATTACACCTGCTTCTCCAACAGCACAAAGATCGGGAAGTTGATATACTGCTGCTGCTTTCAACAACTTTTCAAGTGTCACACTATCCAATTGAAAACAAACATCCTGTGATGGAAGTTGAATTGCTTTCTCGGGAGGAGAGATAATAACATTTGGATCAGCATAAAAATATTTGACCCGGCGTTTACCCTCACGAATATTAACATAAGAGTCTGGAGAGAAATCCATTTCAGGATCTTGGTGGAGACTCAGACCATTCAAGAACTGATTTAAATCATAGATTGCAAAGTCACGAGGAAAATCTTCTTTGATTTCTGCCTCGGCAAGAATGTTCTTAGCAACAGAAATAGTGCGAAGTTGATTACCCTGTTTTACAAGAATAGATTGATTGATAGAAGAAAAGTTCTTGAGGATATTCAAAGTTTTTTCAGACAGTTTCATTGTTTTTTGACGAAGTTTCATTGGGGGTAAGTTTCACGTTTTGCATTCTTATCGTTGAAATGCATCAGAAGAACAGCATAATGCAAGATCTTCATAATGTCACGACGAGCAGTACCTTTCTTATCATAACGAGAGGCATACTTCAGGATGTTACTGCGACAGAAGGATTCACCATCACCACATGCTTCAATCAGATCAAGTGTCTGGATTTTATCATCACCAGATGAATAGTGAGCATTGTATGTTCCAGAAATATAATCTCGAAGTTCCTTGAGGATCTCATCCTCACTATATTTGTATCTATTAGGATCTTGATTCATAGTTAAAGTAAATTCGTGTTTTTCGTGAATGTCACTCCAAAAATCTTCCCAGTCTGATTTTGTGGCAGAGTGAATCTCTTCAAAAGGACTTTTTTTATTCGGATCATCACGATCATATTCGTAATAGTGTTCAGAGTGTTCAATCATGTATAGTTCATCATAAAGTAGACTCCATGCATTAACCATTATATCAGGCAACCTCCTGCTCGTCAACGGGAAGTTGGAAGTCAGCATCTACTTTATCATACAGTTCCATAAAAGATTGTTTAGTTTCATCATCAAAACGATTGATACAACTTTGAATTGCTTTTGCTTTGTCACCAAAAATGCTGTAGGCACGAATAATATGAGTCAGACGACGAGTGCTGATAATCTCATCAATACCCCCATCATAGAAAGTTTTGCGAATGATATCTGCCCAATCAACTAGACGAGAAATAAAGTTGTCATCATCGATACCAAGACCATTAGAAATCTTAGAAAGAATCTTTGCTTCACTCGCAGGAGCAGGATAAGATTGTTCAAAGGTTACAGGGAATCGTTCAAGGAAGGCTTCGTTGAGCACGTTAGTTCCAATGAATCGTCCATCATCTGAACCTTTACCTTTAGTGTTTGCGGTTGCGATGACGTTGAAACCTGCACTGGGGCGGATAAACTTCCCAATTTTTTTAAGGAAGACTCCATTTCCTTCAAGGATGCTTTGGAGACAGAGAATTTTATTAGAGGCAAGGTCGATCTCGTCAAGGAGCAAGATAGCTCCTCGTTGGAGTGCTTCAATGACTGGTCCATTGTGCCAGACGGTTGCACCATCAACGAGGCGGAAACCGCCAATAAGATCATCTTCATCAGTTTCAATAGTAATGTTTACACGGATAAGTTCCCTACCCAATTGAGCACATGCTTGCTCAACCGAAAACGTTTTGCCGTTACCAGAGAGGCCCGTAATGAACGTCGGATAGAATAGACGGGACTGAATAATTTTTTTAAGATCACCGAAATTGCCAAACTTGACGAAGGTATCATCTTTCAGAGGGATAAGGTTCTGTTCAATAGCAGGGAGAGCAGCAGGTGCCTGATAAGTTTTTTCGATTTGGTCTACCTTTTCTTGTGTGACTTCAAGATTCCACTTACCACGACCAATCTTATACTGATCAAGTTTTTTAGTAACAGTTTGATAATTGCCACCGTTCATGGCACACCAGGCACGAATATCACCACTTGTAATTGAATCTCCGTAAAGTCCTTGAAGGGAGGTACGAACATAATCAGAAGACAGAGGCATGATGTAGGGTGTTTGTTTCAACTGAAGTTATTATAGAGCAAATTTGAATTGATTGTGTGTTAGGTGGACACTTCAAGAATTGTCCAATACCTCTTCAATTTCACTAATCAATCTCTTTTTACTATGTCTTTTGTCAAGTTCTACTCCCAACTCTCTACCATACTCTTCAAGTTCACCTTTACTCATTTCTTCCAAAGGACTAGCTTCAGTGAGAACTTCCTCTTCTGGAGTAACAAGAACTTCCTCTACAACAGGTTCTGGTGCGGGAGCAGGTGCTGGTTTTTGTCCACCTAGTAAATCTCCAAATCTAGACATTTTTTTTACCTATTACTATAAAAATATTTATCATGCAATGAGTTCTACAAACTCTCCAAGAATCTTCTTGTTCATTTTTTTAGACTTCAAACTTTTTGCAAATGCATTCTTGATCTGTGATTTAGTGGCAGAATCATCTACAGAAAAACTAGAGTTGTTAGAAACTGCCGTGGCAGAAATACCGAAGTATTTGTGATAACCAGTATCAGTCAAAGAAATTGATTTTTCTTTTCTCCAAGTTTTGATAAGTTCTTCTTTCTCAGAAAAATTCTTAGAGTATCCGATAAAAGATCCAATTTCCCTAGGAGGAAGAATACGAATACCAATAAAGTTTACATCAGTCAATCGATGACGAAGATTGTTGAGTAAAACAGTTGTAAAGTTGGCATAGTGATCATATGTGCTATCCAACTTGTAAGTATTTCCTGTCTTACGATCACGAAGAAAAGAATTTTGAGACGGCCACAATTCACAGATTGTACTATCCTCCTCCCAAGGACGATGAACTTCCTTGTAAACTTTTAGAGGTGCTCCCTCACCATCAGTCAAAATAACACACTGAACTTTTTGAAGTTTGTTTTCCCTTTTAAACTTAGGTAAGATTTCATGCAAACACATAAGACTTTCATTCAGGGGAGTACCAGACAAACCCATACCCAGTGGTATTGGATATTCAATATAAGTTCTGAAAGAATAAACAATACGAAAAATAGTTTCCATTTGTTTTTCAAGTTCTCTAGAATTTGTCTTACTGGTAAGAATATTCATCAGAGAAAACATTCTACCAATAGAAAATACACCAAGACGATATTCTGAACATGACCTCGGATCATCAATATGTTTCTGATTTGGATACTCATTTGTAAAAGCATAAACATCAAAAGGAATGTTTACTTTTTTACAAAACCAAACAAGATTAAAAAGTTGTTTGACAGTATCAAGCATGATATCAGCCATAGATCCAGACCAGTCCAAGATAAAGACAAGTCCGTGATTTTTACCGTCAGGAATTACCGAGACTTTTTTAAACAAGTCTTCATTGTATCGATAAGTGTGTAGTTTGCCTGTATCAAGAACTCCAGTCCTACTAGTAGTAGCACGAGAGTAAGAGTCTGCAGACTTACGGCACTCGAACTCTTTGACGAGGTAGTTGACCTCTTTCTGTGCGGATCGTTTGAATTCATTGTACTTTACATCTATCCATTCAAAAATTGTAGAATCTACTTGACTCCAGGTATCATCACAATTCTTGTGAATCTCCTCATTAGGGATAATAATATTATCAATATTTACTTTAGGAATTTCATAATACGCAGTCTCCTGACCAACCTCATCAATCAATTCTTTCAAAGATTCCTCAAAATTATCCATAGTCTTAGTTTCAGGTTCTTCATCACCTTCAACTTCATTACTACCATCACTATAAGAATTACTTACTTCAGAATTTTCAGAACTATCTTTTTCTGATTGATCCTCTGGATCAGAGTGTCCCATCTGCTGTTCGGATTGTTTATCAGAACTATCTTCACTTTCGCCCTCCTGCTCATTTTGATTTTGAGGAATATTTACCTTTGGTTTCTCTTGCTGTTCCTTTTTACAAAACTTGTAAAGAACCTCGGCAGATAAAAGAACATCTTCAAAGGTTTCACATTCACCAATCATACGAACAATAGGCATCTCATCATATTCTTGAAAAGAAATATCACAAAAACTACCAATCTTGAAATAAAGATTTACACGATCCGCAAGATTCATCTTAGAAACGTCTTCGTTTTCGAGACAGAAAAAATCTTCGTCGGCAAGTTCTTTATATCCACGATAAAAAGTTTTGCTGATACCGGCATAACGACGTTTCATCAGTTTTTCAATACGAACGTCTTCGACAATATTGACAAACTGTGGTGGAATCTTACGATCTTTAATCCAATTCTCATCAGGAGTATAAAGGGCATGTCCGACTTCATGTCCGACAAGCATATCATATACTTCATTGCTTGCTTTCTCCCACATAGGAAGCGTCAATACTCGTGTATGAACATTGAAACAAGCAGTCTCTACTTTCTTGTGCTCCACGATCAAATCTTCGGTAGCAAGAAGTTTAGCAAGTTGTGACTTGATTTCGTGGGAGACTGCCATCAGTTCGTTTCAGATGAATCCAATATACGACGAAACCTCCCGTTTAGGGGAGGTCATGTGACGGTTTTTCAACTGTCTGAGAGATTCTTTTCTAGATCGTAGACGACCCTTACAGGTCCCTCTACCTTTTTTATCTTTACCAGAGTTGTGTTGCCAATTTGGTGTTTTCATTAGATTAGATCTCGGTCTTGTAGATAATGAAGTGTTTCTTTTAAAGATCCTCTATGATGAACTCCGATTGCTATCTGAGGATACTCTGCTTCAGATCCAAATTCTTCTCTGAATTGATTTTCGTTAAATTCTTTATTTAAGAAATATTCATGAAAATCATTGTAAATGCTTGCGAGAAGCATAGCAGCTCGTTCGCATTCTTGATTACCATTACTGTAAATCCATGCCTGTGTCATTTCTTTTCGTGGTTATATTCGATTACAATTTTTTCATGTTGGGTGGTTCTATCACAACAAATATAATGCTTTGCTTCAGCACCCAATATCTTACAAATATTATCTAGTTGCATTCCAACAGCAAACTTTCTAAAATCGTCGTCAGTCACGTTGCCTCCAGTCATCTGGTTTGTCTTGATGGAACCAGTCTATCACATCATCGGCAGAATCAAAACCTGTCCTATAATTGTTAGGATCAGGATCTCCTAATCCCATCTTATTCATAAAATCATCCATAGTACCCTCTTCAATGTCATGTGCTGCCTGACGCCTTGCCTTGTTTAACCAGTCTCTAGCAGTTGTATGAGATTTAGCAAGTTTCTCTGCCCAAATCATGTCTTCTAGTTTGACTTCTTCCTTGTTAGCAATCTTCTTACAGATGAACTCCAATCGGAGTCTGTATTGAGTAGATAGCATATTATTCCCGCAGTTTAAGTTCTAGATCTTCAAGTCTATGATATTCGGCATGTGCTCGTTCTTGACGAGTACAAACAATGTTGAGAATATCATTCATAATAATATCGTTTTCAATGTAATCGTCAAGGTACTTGTCGATTGCTTCCTTCAAATATCTATATCTGTGCCATTCAGGACTATATGGTTTGTAGTTCATAATCTAACCATGGATGTATAAAATTATTTAGATCATTCTACTGAAACCTTTTATTTTATCAAACTTTACAACATTTGCAAATTTATCTTCCATTCCAGTTTTATGAGAAATCACAAATACATTAGCATCTTTGATTACAAATCTAATAATCTTAAGAAACTCTTCTGTTCCAAATCCATCCAATGATGAATCAAATACTTCATCCATGATTAAAAGATTTGTATTAACAGAATTTTTAACTCTTGCAACCTCTCTCCATGTGAATAAAAGTGCAAGATCAATTCTCATTTTTTCACCCTCACTAAAAGAAGAGTATGAAAACTTTTCATGTATTGGTGACTCCACAGTTTCATTGAATTCACCATCAAGTTTAAAGTTGATGTAGAAGTCCATCATCTGTAAATATCTGTTTATCTGTTGGTTAATAAACGGAAGATACTTTTTAATAATCTTTGTTTTGACACCATCATCCTTTAAGAGAGAATATGCAAAATCATAATGCACCAATTCTTCTCTTCTAGTTGATAAATTTTCAAATACTCTTTGAAGACTTTCTCTAAACTCTTCTAACTTTTCATGTTCAGTATTTCTATTCTGGAGGTTGCTGGCAATAGTTTGAATTTCGTGTTCAAGATCTCTGATTTGTCTTTGGTTGAGACCAATTTTAGTATTGTTTTTAGAAATACCATGTGTTAGTTTTGTAATCTCCTGAGAAAGTGCAATAAATTGACGCTCTCTTTCTTGCTCAAACTTAATTGTTTGTTCAAGTTCTTCGTAACCCTTTTTGAGTTCCTTTGCTTTGTTTTGAGCATCACTAATTCTATTTACACGAAACTCTTCTTCAATATCCTGTTGGCAAGTAGGACAAACCGTATTCTCTGTAAAAAACTTATGCTCTTTGGTAATCGTGCTTACTTTTTGGGATAATTTTCCTCGAAGTGTGTTTAGCTTTGATAATTTTTTAGCAGCACCAGTAACCTCTTCTTGCTCCTTCGTATACTTAAAGATATCCTCTTCAAGAAAGGAATTCTCTCTCATATAGACAACAACTTCTCTATCAAGTTTTGTAACCTTTTCTTTATTACTGTTTATATTAGCATTTCCACGATTTTCGAGTTCTTCAATAAATTTCTGTTGCATATCAATCTTATCTTTAAGATTAGATTTTTTTAATTCCAAAGATTTTATTTGATCTTTTCTTTCTCTCATGTTATCTTTCAAAAGATTACTCATGGCAGAAAAAATACGAATATCTAAAAGATCCTCAATGACCTCTCTACGATTAGCAGTAGTCAACTGCATGAAAGGAACAAATGTGCTACTGCCAAGAATAACAATTTGAGTGAATGACTTATAGTTTAATTTTAAAACGTTCTCTTCGAGAATTTTTTGATTGGCACGATCATCTGCTTCTTTGTGAAGGACTTTACCATTTACCTCAATATCAAATATATTTGGTTTAATTCCTCTTCTTACAATATATTCTCTACTATTAACAACAAATTCAACTTCAACGAGACAATCTTTCTCATTAATCGTATTTACAAGTTGAGGTTTATTGATTTTACGAAAAGGTTTATTAAAAAGACCAAATGTTAATGCATCCAATAAAGTAGATTTTCCGGCACCATTTGTACCAATAACTAGATTGGTGTTATTACTATTTAAAGATATTTCTGTAAACTGATTCCCAGTAGATAGAAAATTTTTCCAACGAATTTTTTTAAACTCAATCATTTTTAGACTTAGGTGGGATCACAATATCATTTGGTGTAATAACCGCATACTTATAATCATGCAGTTTACAAGTTTTTATAGCAAGATCATCATCAACTTCAACAATTGCCATTTCCTGATCTTCCTGATCTTCTAACATCATAGCATATCTTTCAGCATCGTCTTCTTCTTGAAATAAGAATAAGACTTTATGTCCATACCTATCTTGAACGGCATATGCACCATCATCCTCCTGATTTTTTAGTGTAAGCACAAACATATCATTCTACTTCGCAAGCCTGTTTATATAGGTTTTGAAATATGCCTTTAATTATATTTTTATCAATTTCAAATTCAGATTCATCAATGTATCTATTTAAAATAGATATTGTACTTTCTTCTTCAGTAATTTCAAAATTTTCACTTTCATTAATATCAAAATTTTCTACAATTTTAAGATCTTGAACTCCAATAGAATAAAGTTTATCAATAAATTTTTCAAATGATTTTAGTTTTGTTTTTTTCCGAACAATGACTTTTACAATTTTGTTTTCATATTCTGAAAAATCAAATGTCTGATATGGAGTATCTTCATAATAGATATTATAAAAAAGACGATATGGATTGTTTATATGAAAATGTTCTAAAGTTTCCGTATCGAAAATTGTAAATCCTCTCGTATCATTTACATCATTCCAGAACATCTCATATGGATTTCCTAAGTAGAAGATTTTTCCATTGTCTGATCGTGTATGGTAATGACCCGAAAATGTCCGCTCGAACTTCTCAAATAGTGCGCTGTCCATACCTTCTTCCATGGTGTGACCTCTATGCGCTCTAAATCCGTTGAGCTCAAGGTGCCCCATCGCGCACTTGCTATTTGTATTTTTAACAGATACGATACTGTTTTCAAAATTTTCTGCATTGATCCAAGGAATAAACAAAATATTTAAATTACCTATCTGTGCTTCAGTTACTTCTTGATAGGTTGTAATATTAGGATACGATTGAAGTAATAATTGTGGAGAATTCGTGTTATTAGTATTTTTATAATAACAATCATGATTACCAATAATCATATGAACCTTATATTTTTTCAATGGTTCAAACACGACTCTCTTTGCCCATTCAAAACTTTGATAGTCAATCGACTTACGACTATCAAAAGCATCACCCATATGAATCACAGTGTCAATCCCATGCTCCTCCAGTGCAGGAAAAAACACATTCTTATAGAAGAGTTCAAAATAGTCGTGAAGATACTTAGAACCCTTACGTGCTCCATAATGAGTGTCAGTAATGATGGCAACTTTCATCGATTATTATTTCGGTATTGAATGGCGTCCTTGATGCTATTATACTCTGAACTATCCCCAGAAAGCAAGCTATCGTCAACCATCATGACCTCATCATATCCGGTTTTTTCAATAATCTTTGTTTTAATATCCAGTTGTTTCTTTTCTTTTTGAATTCTTCTCAAAAATGCATAATGAATAACTTGAGTAAAATATGCAAAAGGATTTTTTGATTTATCTGGATCAAAATTATGAATGTATTGAACACAGTTTTCAATACCATCAGATATCATGTCCTCACGGAACATGTAATTAACAAAGTTTGGTTTGTAAGAAAGATGAGTGGCAATTTTTAAAAAAGACTCTCCAAGATAATTTGGAATTGGTGGTTTACCTTCCCATCTTCTTGCTCTTTCTTTTTTAGGTTGTTCTGTTAAATCTTTTCCAAATGCAACTTTGTATGATTTTTCAACTTTAAGACGATAAACAACCATTGCTTCTAGTAGTTCTTTATTGTTTACATAATGTTCCGGTTTCTTTTTAGGCATGACATTTTTAATATAAGTCTAAGTAACTACATTATAGCATGACTTGACAAACTAGCAAACCATGAGTAGAATACCTTTGTTAGGTTTGATGGGTAATATTAGCTTTCTTTAGTATCTTTAAGTTTATACAGTGTCTCTAGATGCTTTCGAGCATCTTCTACTGTTGATACATATCCCATTTTAGAATCGGGTTTAACTTTTCCATTGTTATTCATCTCTATTTCTTGTTCATCATCAGAAATATAATTATTGTATACCTCAATAAGTTTTTCATTAGTCGATTCTGTCATGGTTAAAACTTTATCTAAACGAATCATAAAAAAATCTTCTTCACTGAGTTCCATCCATGGTTTAACCTTAATAAAACTTCCCTGAGGTGAGTGAAGCATTTTAATGATCACAGGATTTTGCATAATAATAATTGGATTTTCTTGTTCATCATCGACCATAATGAGAGAAAATACTTCTTCACCTGATACTAATTTAATAATTGCGTAAAATTCTTCTCCCATTATCCTCTTAGTGGTATGTTTACAATATCATAGTTAAAGTTTTCTTCGTTATAAATTTTTATCCTTTCTATTAAGTGATTAAGTGTATAATTTTTTCTTGACTTATAACTGATATCGTCAGCAATGTCATATAAAGTTGCCTTGGTTTTATTATTCCCCTTCCGCAAAACTCTACCAATAGATTGAAGGTTTCTGATTCTTGATTTAGAAGGAGAGGCAAATATTATATTATGGAGGTTTTTAATATTGATTCCGGTAGAGAATGTCCCATACGAGGCAATGATAATAGCATCATTTTCTTTTTCAGTAATTTCTCTGACTCGTTCACGTTCCTCGGTTTCCACTCCACCATGAACAAAAAAGACATGACGATTATCAACCTTTCCATTATTTATCATTTCATATAATGGTTGTCCATGTCCTTCTACTCTAGCAAAGAGGATTAATGTATTCCCTTTAAGATCGAGTGCAAGATTTCTAATAAATTTATTTCTTTTTTCATGTCCAATAATATACTGAACCTCTTCTTCAAAATTTTCAAACTTATGTGAAGGATGCTTCAATAAAAGAACATTAATATCAAGTTTAGCAACATGACCTTTTTTCATCAGTTCTTCAGTTCTGATGATTTTATATGAAGGACCAAATAAACCTTCCAAAACCCATTTATGAGTTTGTGTTCCGTCAAGTGTTCCAGTGAATCCATAACGATACTTAGCATCAGCAAGTTTTGTCATTATAGATATTAGTGACTTACTTTTAAATTGATGTGCCTCATCTCCGACAACAACATTAAATCTTGCAAAGTATTTTCGGGGAAGTTTGTAAATAGATTGCCAGGTAGTGATAATAACCTGAGAATCTGTTTCTCTTTCTCTTCCAGCATAGATTTTGTGGCAAAATGAACCTACATCCCAACCATAGTCTGCAAAGTCTTTATACATCTGCTCTACTAGCGAAGTCGTCGGAACAACTATCAGAGTATTTTGTCCGCGTTCAACGTGATATCTCACAATCGAGTATATCATCAGAGACTTTCCAGAGGCAGTTGGAGATATCAGCAGTCTTCTATTATGTCTTAAGGCGTCGTATACTCCATCAATTTGATATTCTCTAGGGGAATATTTACTTGCAGCAGTCATATAATCTCTCACACCCTCTTTTGAAATCATTTCGTTGACTTCAAAAGGTGTACCATAAAATTTATTATCTACAAATTCATAACTGTACTCATGAGACTCACAAAAACTTATAATTTTATCTAACAAACCAACATAGATCTCACCAGTCTGCGTATTAAATAAACGAATTTTGCCATCCCAGTATTTACTACGATACTGTGGCATGAATTTGGCACCAGGAACATCGAAGGTAAACTGATCTGCTAACTCGTAGTAGACGTGTGGTTCTGCCTTTACCTGTAAATATACCTCGTTCTTTTTAGAAATAATCAAATGAGACATGCATATAGGTTAATCCTATATCTATTTATTGCCCCATTAACGATCTAAATTATATTCAAGAATCATTGCAAATAATTTATTTTTCATATATCTCAAATACTCTTGCTCTTCATATGGTCTTTTAGGAGCACCCGGCCAAGTTTCATAAGCATAATTAAATACTCCATACATGGCTCTAAGTTCATCAATACCCATTGTTACTTCAACGTGCCATTGATTATAAACATCTTCATTTGGATCATGATCTTCTGGATGTGGAAATGAGTCCATATTAGTTGAATCCTGCCTGAAATTTATGCCAATCGATTGCATTTTTAATTTGGTAAGTTCTACTTGAAATAGTTTTAATTACTTCTTCTAAGAACTTAAGCATTACATCGTAATACCTAATCTTTAAATCAATTGTAGTTAATTTATCGTCAGCGTCAAGATATCTTTGTATTGCATCTTTTTCTCTTACTTTATATGGGAAAGGGTCTTCTACATATACCTCTGCAGGTGCTTTGCCTGTATAATAGTTATACCTTTCCAACTTTACACGTTTATAACTATCTCTAGATTTTTCACGAAGGAGAGTTATAGTATTATAAATTGTGTAATATTTTGAGTGAAGTTGAGGAACTTTTAATGATTCATCATGTAGATTATCAGGATCAATGACAGAATCTCTTTGCCACATCTCCTGTATTTGTTCAAGATTCATAAGGGTGTTCTACCATCAGCAGATACTACATTGTACACAGTATACTTGAAAGTGACCTCTGCTGTAAAGTAGTTTATGTCAGTTTCTGTTGCGGTAAACTCTAAAGGTGTGAGAAATACTGGGAACAAATCATTAAATTTTACAATAGCAATATCTCTATAATTACTATTCAAGATGTGGAGATTTCCATCACTAAATGCTTCTTTAGGATCTCTAACACCATCAACATTAGTTGTCAAATCTTTATATTGTTGTGTTGTTTCCGGATACCCTAATCCAGTTAACCAATTATGAATCTTCATGTAATTTTCCAGATTTTCATCAACAAGAAATCTAAAAGAAAAATCACCATAAGACAACTTATCTCCAGGAACATCAATATCTTTCAGATATGTTGGTTGAATAGCAGTTCCGAGACTAATCTCAGGTATTCTACATGAGTTTGAAAAAAAGTCAACTTTGGGTTCTTTTGCCAAAGTAAATTTAAATCCAACAGGAGCAAGAAAATTTCTATTTGCTAACTGTTTTGGAAATCCACTTGCCATTGTTTTTATTTGTATTTAGATAAAAAAAGAGGGTCCGAAGACCCTCTCGCACTTCCTTCACACTGAAGGTATTTAGATCACATAAGGTTAGCAACCTTAACACGACGATAGTAACGGTTGCTGCTAGCAGTAATACGACCAGTGTTGGTTGTATTGGTGCCTTCAGCAAATGGGTTAGCAACCATACCATAACGAGTCTTGAACCCGATTTTTGGTTGGAAGGTGTTCTCACCAACGGCACGAACCATTTGGAGAGGAACATAAGGACAATAGAAGAGTCCTGCGTCATAAGGAGAGGAACCCTTATAACCTGCTACGTAATACTGGTTAGCAGCATTATTAGCAGCATAAGGATCGATGTAGACACGGAACTTACCACCGAGTACACCAGCAAAGGTGTTACCAGTGTCATCTACGTTGAGGTTAGCATTCAGAGCAGGGGTGTAATCAAGTACACCAGCCATGGTGAGTGCGGAAGCAACGTCTGCAGAGCAGAGGATCATGTTGCCTTTTCCTCTACGAGTTCTCTGTGCAATCTGGTTAGCATCTCTTTCCATTTGGAAAATAAGACCCTTAAACTTCTCAACACTCCAACGTCCGTTAGAGTCAACGTCGAGGTCGAAAGTACCAGAAGTTGCGGTATTCAGAGTAGCACCGACTTCAGCAGACTTATAGATGGTTCTGATGACTTCACGGTTGATCTCAGCAAGAATCTCAGTAGAGAGAATATTTGCGAGTTCAGCCTCAGCATTCAGTCCATGAATAGCCTTGAGGTCTTGTGCCAGTTCCAGTGAATACTCTGCTTTCAGTGCTCTGCTCATGGCAGTAACGGTGACTTTCTCAATCGAGAATGCCATCTCGTTGAAAGCATTACCAGATTCACCGAGACCTTCAGAATTAGCAGTGGTCATACCCTGACCAACTGTATATGCACCCTGGTTAGCATCAGACTCTGGGTTCAGAGCAGAAGGATTAGTACCAGTCTGACCAATAGTACCGAAACCAACGGTATCATCGTCAGATCCAGTGGTGTAAGGTCCTTGAGTAGCATCATTACCTTCTCTCTGTGCAGAGAATCCGGTATCTGGCTCATTGAAGAATGCTTCGGTTCCACTCTGAGAGGTGAAACGAGAACGCATTGCAAAGATCAGTCCGGTAGGACCGTTCATTGGTTGAACACCAGCCAGGTCATATGCGACCAGGTTAGGCATAGAACGTCTGATCAGGGAGATCAGAACGGGATCGAAGTTACTGATGTTGGCACCAGTAGCATTGGTTGGGGCTTCAGAAAGAAATTCTCTTTCTTCCTTGAGCATCTGTTCTTGGTTCTCCAGGAGCTGAGCGGTAACCATAGCACGATGGTTATCCTTGATTGCATCCATACCCTCGTGTTGGAGGATAGGTGCCCACTTCTCCTGCAGAGCCTCTTGGGAAGGCATTTGCAGCATTTGTTTTTACCTATTTAAAAAAGTTAGTTTGACTATGTTATAATGAAGGTTCACTTCTTGGAAACTCTGTTCAATGTCTGAAGATATGATTCCATCATAGTAGATACTTCTTGTTGAGAAGTAACTTCGGTTTCTTCAGAAATTGTTTCCGACTTGTTCTCTTGAACACCAGTATTAGAGGAGAAATATGCTTCTCTAAGAGTTACCAGTTTTTCACGATAGGATTGCTCACCATCAAACTCAACATTTTCGGCAAGAGAAGCGAGCTTATCCTTTTGGGATACAGCAAGACCCTCGGACACATCTGCAAGAATTACATCTGCAACCGACTCAGCCAATCTTTTGTTTAAAGCAATATTTTTATTAATTTGCTCGTTGAGTTTATCTTCCATCTCATCAAGTTTTTCTACCATACTGTTAAGTACATCATATTTCTCTTCAGGGATAGTTACATAATGTTCTTCAAAAAGACTCTTCATTCCGGTAAGGAATGATTCGGTCATTTCAGTTTTAAGTCCGTGCTCAACAGCAAGTTGATTTTCGGTCAACCACTCTTGGGCAACATACTCAAGATAAGAATCAACTCTTTCGGTTAACTCGGACTTGAGGTTGGCAACTTCTTCAGTCAGAGATACTTCGTATTGCTTCTGTACCTCTTCTTTCATTTCAGCAACCTTAGTCTTAATGGCTGCTTCAAAAATTGTACGTGCCTTTTCTTGGAATTCTTCGGAGAGTTCTTCACCAGCAATAAGTGCTTCGATATCCTCTTCGATAGAAGGAGCATCGTCTTCGACGGTCTCTTCTTCTACAACTTCCTCTTCTGTAGTTTCTTGTTCAGCAACTACTTCATTAGAAGTTTCTTCTTCCTCTTCAGCAACTACTTCACCTTCGACTTCTTCCTCTTCCTTCATTCCTGAAGGCATAGGATCTGCTTTACCGGCACCTTTATTTACAATGTCTTTGACAGTTGCAATTTTAGGTTCCTTGAGTTTCGCAGAATCGTCATCGGTCTTGTAATTTTCTGGGGTAGGACCACCAAGATCTTCCACAGAACCCAATTGAGTTCCAGGATCGGCCATCTTTGGCATCGGATCAGCTTTGGCAGCACCTTTAGTTACTACGTTTTCCATTTCTTGTAAATCGTTACCAACGGACATTTGACTAGATATGATTGTATTAATCTATATTTATTTATAATTTAAAGATTTGATAAAAATTCATTGAATAAGTTCAACTTATGCTCTTCAAGTCTTTTTTGGTCAACAAGAGTATTAATTCTCTTCTGGGTCTTTTCTGCGAGTTGCTCACGAAGAATTCCTCCTTCCCATACCCACTCTTTTCCTTCCATAATTCCCGAAACAAAAGCATCAGGTGCAGAAGGGTCGGCAACAATGTCAGCAGCAGTTGCTAACATAAAATCTTCACCTACAACTTTATGACCTTCACTAGTTGTTTTAAGTGAACCAACACCACGAGAAGAAACACCAAGCATTACACCTTCATCAAGAAGAGAGGATGCAATCTTACCCATTGGGGTATTAAGAATTTGTGCTTTTCCTTTAAAATTATTTCCGTCTTCTGAAAGAGAAGTAATTTTATGAGAAACTCTATCAAGATTTACAGTTGGTCCGTCAGGATGACCAAGTTCTCCAAGAGCACGACCTTTATTCACAAAAGTTTCATTATATCTCTTTACCTCACGGGCAAGAGTTTCCATAGGATACATTCTACCATTACGATTTTTGATGTTTCCTTGGAGAAATACTCCTTCAATATATAATTTTTTACCAGAACCTTTGCCCTCGGTAATAATTTTTACATTTGAAATTTCTTCTGTGATAAGTTTCATTTTTTTATGCGGTAAATCCTACTTTTGCACCCAATACACCAGCATTTGCAGCAAACACACACTGAGTGGGATTTTTTTCGAGATATTCTACAGATCCTGCGGGCATTGTAAAAGAACCAACAACGTCACCACTTCTTGTTTCCACAACGGTAACAAGATGTGCGCTACTGTGACTATTAACTAGACGGACAACAGTTGCCTCAGAAAAACTAACCGCAGCACCAGTTGTTGTAGGTAGAGCTGCCTCAGCACCTTTACATAAAGTTCTTGCCATTATTCTTCCTCTTGTGTTTCTTCTGGTTGATCAAACATGGAGGCACCGACATCTGCACGAATACCATCAATTTTTGAAGATGCTCTATCATATAAAACATCTTTAATTTTATCACTAATCTCAGATGCGGGAGCATCCGTGACAATTAAATCTAATACGTCTTCCATTTAAAATATTATTACAATATAAGTTATTTATATTTCAGCACTCTTACCATCAATTTGAGTTATTCCACCCTGAATTTCTAAATCTGGTTCCATAGGAACATCACCCATCATTCCATTATCTCCTCCAGGTAATGGTTCTCCGGTAATAGGATCAACAGCATTTGGATCTGGAATAATTCCATCCTTAATTTCTTGCTCAATTTGTTCATCAATTTCCAAAATTTCTGTATCAGTTTGTCTTAAAATTCTTCTACGAACGTAATCATTAGAGTAATACTTTCCAATATAAGGTTCAATAGTTGCAAGTAATCCCAATCTTTCGTTCATTAATTCAGATTCTTTTAATTCTGCAAACTGATTATCATACAAGAAATCATACTGAATATGCTCACTGATTTGTTCCCAATCTTCTGGAGTGACAATATTCTTTAGAATAAGTTGAGTTCTCAACATGTCACTAAACATGTTGGCAAATCTTTTTCTCAATCTACCAACAAACTTAGCAAACTTAAGTTCGTCACGAAGAATCTCAGAAGAACGGCCAAGATTAAATCCACCATCTGCAGCAATTCTAGACTCAGGAACTCCTAAAGAACGATAAAGTTTTTTCTGAAAATATTCAATATCAGAAAGTTCACCTAGATTTTGACCACCAGGAAGAGTGGAGATTTCAGTTCCTCTACCACCCTCTCTTCTAGGAAGCCAGAAATCTTCCAACATACTCATATATTTGCGGTCATCACGAATTTCTCCAGTCTGAGCATTATAGACTTGCTTATTTCTATAACGACTCATTACCTCTTTAAGGTATTGTTCTGCCTTTACTTTGGGAAGATTACCAACATCAATATAAAAAATTCTTCTTTCTGGTGCTCTACTTAATCGATAGATAACCAGTGAATCCTCAATCATTCTAAGTTGATTAAGTGACTTGATTGCCTTATGAAGATATGAAAGAACATTGCCCTTATTTCTATCAACTAAACCAGATGTGCAATATGTGATAGAATCTTTAGCAATCTTAATACCTTTTGTTCCTCCACCACCAACCATGGTTCCGGTTGGATAACTTGGTTTAGGAGTATAGACAAAATATTCTTCTAATTCTGGTGATTGAAACTTATCTTTATCTCTTGGTCCCAAATCTGGACCTAATTTTGCTTTATTCTTTTTCTTTTCCTGCCTAATGTGTCGAATTTTCAATGGATCAATATATCTTAAATCTTGTATGCCTTCCTCAGGTTTCTTTTGGTCAATGACCTTTAAATAAAAAACTCTTCCATCCACGTACCAGTTTCTAAAAATTTCATGAGACTTTTTGTCAAAGTCCATGATGTCTTTAATTCTTTTAAATTCTTCTCTAATAATACTTTTTAATTTGTCACTGGCATTAACATTTGAAAGTTCAATCTCAATGGGAGAATCATAAAGATCACTAACAATTGCTTCATTAACAACATCTTCAATGGCACTATCCGCTTCTGGATGAAGTGCCATTTCACGATATCTTTTAATTAAATCAAATTCAGTTCTATATACACCTTCAATATCAAGATATTGACCATAAAAACCACTAGAAATATAGTTGTCAACCCCGTCCTCATTATTCTGAGGAACGGGGGAAACTACTGATGGTGATTTTTTCTCGGTGTCACTTACTGAAAAACCAAAAAGTCTGGCCATATTATAATTTTATTTTAGTCTGTTGTCTTACTATTTATCCTTAAGAAACGTCCTCTCCATTAGCTGAAGCAGATGATCCTTTAAATGCTTCCCAATAATGAACCTGCATTTCTACAGTAAATTCTTCAATTGTATCAGTAGTTTCGTAACTAAGATCAATTGTTGAAATATTAGTTGGAAAGATGGACTTAAACTTATAAGACCTGAGAGTAGACCCATCACGATCAAGTTGATGAACTACTGCATCAGATTGATAATCAACAGGATTTGTGACTCCTGAAGCATCTTCTAACTTATTGATGGTATTCATCCATTTTTCCATCGCAGATCTGATCATGAAATCAGTATCATTGATGACTGTGATTGTCCAAGTTTCAAAGGTTCTGTCTCCAGCAACCTTCAAAATACGACCTCTAAATGGAATTTCTACAGGTGCGATAGTTGATGCAGGCAGAGCTGCTGCCTTGACCAAAAATCTTGATTTTTGTAAAACTTCATTTTCATTAACTGGTGAAACTAATGTAGGAAATGCTAAGACCACTTCAAATAGATTGGGTCTAGCACCACCACCAGTCAGTTTAGATTTAAAATCACTAATCTTCCTTAAAGGAATTGTTTCTTGTTGTAAACGTTCTGCCATTGTTGGAAACCTCTAAATTAAACGGAACCGATGACTTCTTCAAATGCCACACCAGTTCTGGTAGCAATAAAATTCAGACCGATGAAGTTAATCGATCTTGCTGGCTTGATGTATATATCAGCAACAAATTCGTTACTGTCAATAATTGCCGCAGTGTTATTTGTTTCATCACAAATAACAATGAAATCTTGAATACCTCTCTTTGCTTGAACATCACGAAGGAAAGGTTCGACAATATTTACAAAGTTTGCTCTTGTAATTTCATCATTGAATTCAAAGAGTTGATCTCTTGCTGCAGCAGCAATGGCATCTTCAAGGAAGATAAAGAGACGACGAACATTGATGCGATCAAATGCAGATGCCTTAGAAAGTCCTGTCTTATCACCAAATAGAATGATTCCAGATCCTGGTGAAAAGATGACTGGATTTATTTCATTAGAATAAAGTCTATCTCTTTGTGTTTTTCCTGGGTTATATGCCAGTTTTACAGCATTGAGAATAGTTCCTCTAGAAGTTCCGGCAGGTGAGAACCATGGGAAATTATTGATGTCATTTCTAGCACAAGTACCGGCAATATCTCCATTCAAAGGAATGTATCTAAACACATCATTAAATCTATCATACATGTACTTATAACCACTATCAAATACGGCATAAGACGAAGATGTGATTGGATCAAAGAAATCAATTACATTTGTGGTTGCAGTTTCTACAGAATTTACAGTTACTGCTGTATCATCTGATGTATCAGTTAAAATTGCAGATCTATGTGGTGAAATAAATGCAACGGCATCTTTCCTTGCTTCTGCAATGGTAATCAATTTCGTTGCAAGTGCTCTGGTCTTATCTTTTCCATATTTTCCAGAACCCATCAGAAGGAAATCAACATCTACTTCTGATTCATTTTCAAAGAGTGAATAACCGGTGATTAAATCACCAAGATCAGAGTCAAGTGCTCCAGCAGCAGATTTATCTGTTTGACCATCATAATTCTTACCACCACTCAAAGTAAGATCAAGAGGACCAGCAGCATTAAAAATGTTTGGACCATCGGCATCTTCTGCCTTTTGATTCCATCCACCATCCGTAAATGTAGTAAATCCTACACCATCAAAACCAGTTTTTACCAGAGTTTGATTAGATCCACTTCCTGCAAATACATATTCAGAATTAACTTCCAAATACTTGTTCCAATAAGATGGAGAACCAACGGAGAATTCTGCATCAGATGCCTTAGAAAGACTGAGATGTTTCTCAAGAATTGTTCCGGCATTTCCGGTAATTTCCCCCTTACCATCAATTACAACAACATGAATTTCATCGTTTCTTGCTCCTCTTGCAGCTGCATATGCGGAAGTTCCTGGAGCATCTGCCAATTCGTTCCATTTAACTGTGGATACAGTTTCAGTTCCACCGACAGTTTCAGAACTTACTGCGAGTGTTTGCTCTCCGAACCAATCAATAGCAGATGATACTTCGGTTGTTCCATAGGCAACTGAATTTCCGGCAGTGTGAATAGCAACCGCAGTTGATCCCGATCCAATTACAAATTTATAAACGTTGTTATAATCAACAGCAGTATGAGTTCCTGCAGCAGATACATGAGAAACAACTTTTACATCTACAGTTCCGGTATTAACCTTTGTAATAATTCCTTTAAGATGTCCATCAAGTAATGAAGTTGTTCCTGCACCAGTACCAGTATTAGAAACTACTGTTCCGGGTGGAACTGTCTGAGTAATTCCCATTCCGACAAGAATATCTGTTCCACCATTGATGGCAGTAGTGTCAATTCCTAATCTCTGATCTGCCTGAGCATCAATAATGGCAACTCTAATGTCGTTTGCCCAAGAACCGGGGTTTTTGGCAATTACTGTGGCACCACTCTTAGGTGTCGTTGGATAATTTAATTCCTCATAATGCTCAACACTCTTAATTTTAAGTGTGGCACCAGCATCATTTGCATTTTTAAGATTGGTGTCATCTGCTCTGACAACATTCATAATGCCACCATAAGCCAAGTATGAGGATGCTACCATCCAGGTCTCATACTGCTTATCTGTGTCATATGGTTGTCCAAACGTATCAACCAAATCATTCTCTGTATTAATTCTAGTTACTGTACCTACTGGACCTTTAGCAAAAGGACCGACAATACCGCCGATCTTATCGGAAGTTGGATCAACTCTACCTTGAGTGAGGTCAACTTCTCTTATCAGAATTCCAGGAGATGCTAAATTTAATGGCATCTTGCTTTTCCTCGCAATCCAAATTTACCTAAAAATATTTAGGAAAAGGGGTATTTTCAGTGGGGAAACAGTGCATGAACTACCAATCAGGATATTCCCAAACATTACTACACTTTTTATTACTCTTTACTCTATCAATAGTACACTCTTTACATTCATATGAATATGAGGATGGTAGTGCTCCTCTATTTTTTCTTATGAGGTAAAAGTCCTCCAATAAATTTTTTGTCTTGTGGCAAGTTCTACATTCTCTATCATAAAAAAGCAGATGTTCTAAATTTATCTGACTATCAAAATCCACTAGAACCATCTCCACGGAAGCATCGAATAACCCAACATATTTAATAGTGGTTCAAATGCTAGTGCTAGAAGAGTAAACATCAAAATTTCAATAAATGCTTGTTTCCATAAAGGTTGTTTTAATTTCCATTTTTTAAATTTATTTGGTTTACTTGCCCAAGCGTATGCTCCAGATTTATTGCCTATTACTTCTGTCCACCAATTCGGGTCAAGTATATTTTTTAACCAAATTAAAGGTTTTAATAAAAATTTTAAAAATTTAATCATTACATATAATCCCACATATAAGATCTATCACCATATTCATCAGTATACCATCTATCTCCATCAGAATCTACAAAATTATTATTTTCAAAACCTGTTTCTATAAAACCAAAAGGTGCCATGTCCTGTTCTATTTGGTTTCTTTGCTCTTCATATATCCTTTTACGAACATCATTTTCTGTCATCTCCTTAAAATAGTCCTGTGCCACCAACCAAGAGAATATGACAAGGCACATTGCCAAGTCATCATTACATCCTTCTTCTGCTTCAAATGAATTTCCCTTTTGTGCAAAAGTTGTAAGTTCTGATATAATTTCATAATCTGTAGTCAGTAACTTATCATCCTCCATCATTGTTTTTAAATTAGAGCATCCAAGTTTCTTGACTGCCGCAGTCATTCTGACACCAAGTTGTGATTTTTTACCACTAAATCCCGTCCCTACAACTTGACCGGCACGCCCTCTCATCGATGCCATGAGAATATTATCATATTCTAAATCATAATGAAGAATCGAAGCAACTTGATCACCAATATCATTAACCTCTGTTAATAACCATGCACCATTATAACCTCTTCCTACATCGTTTATGATACTTGGAAATAGCATTGGTTTAATTTCATTATTCCTATATTTTGCTACAACCTTATATGGAAACTCAGTTATATCAAATACGATAAATGCAGAATAATCATTTCCTATTCCTCTTGCCACGTCAACCGTCATCAAATAATTACGATCCTCCTGAGGATCTTCATAGATATCTAAGCCTGCATTTCTTTTTATGGGATTCTCGTATACAAGGTTTTTTAATTTTGCTGGATTAATAAGAGTATTAACGGATCCTAAAAATTCACACTCAAACTCAACTTTAAACTGTTGTTCGGAGGTATTTGCAATTGTCGTTGCCTTCCATTTTTCATCCCTACCAGGAACTTCTGACCAGTGAACGTCCGTAGGAATATATTCATTTTTACTTCTTTCCGCATCGTGCCACATACGGTAGAAGTGATTCATGCCGTGTGGTGTAGATACAATAATTACTTTGGTGTTTTTACCAGAAGTAATAGTAGGATAAACAGATGCAAAGAACGAGTCAGCAACGTGATTCGGGACGAATGCGAACTCGTCGAGAAAGAGGATGTTGAACGACATACCTCGGACAGCACTTGCAGACGTAGAAGCTGCCAATATCTTACTGCCATTTTCTAACTCCATTGAACCTTTGTTCCATGACAGAATACCCTGTTGCATCCACTTAGGCAAGTTCTCATAGGCAGTTTGTAGCCTTTGTAGTAATTCTCTTGCAGTTGCCGCTTTGTTTGCAAGGATGCCAATGTTTACACTGTCATTGAATACAGCATAATGCAAAAGATAAGATACGACTGTAGTGGATTTACCAGTTTGCCGTGGCATCTTACAGATATTAAATCTGTTATTATGAAAATTATTAATTAACTTTTCTTGAAAATCATATGGATGAAACTGAGTCAGTCCTTCATCCAAAGAGACGATTTTAATATAATTATTGGCAAAATATACTGGATCTTCTTTACATTTGAGAAATTCAATAACATTCTCTTCTGTAAATTCAATTGATGTATTTGCTTTTTTTAGATTAGGATTACCAAGATATACTTCACTCATACATTAACCTCAGCAGTTCCAAGCCCTCAATGACTTATTGATTCTGCTATCTGGATCATTTGCAGTTTTGGAAGAAGTAAGTTTCTTCTTCATTCCTTTCATTCTAGCACAGAATGATGATCTTCTTTTATTACCAACTTTCTTAGATGGTGCCTTTAAATCTGAACCAGGATTTTCTCTTTCATAAGACTTACGACCCTTCTCATTTAATCCACCTGAAGGGTTCTTACCGGACTTTTTTGTCCAGGCAGCCCCCTCTTCAATTTCAGATCTCCAATCAGAAAATTCTTCTTTAGGAACACAGTTAGGAACCATTCTACCATTCTTTTTCTTCATACCCACTTGTTTATGAGTATCCCAGCAAGGATCTTTCTTTTCTTTAATTTCAGTTTCTTCTTTCTTTACACAGTTATTGTAGGTTTTACCAAACATTTTTTTGGTTCCTTTCTTCTCATAACCTTTCCAACATTTCTGCCCTTCATTAATTTTTTCACCCGTTAAAGGTTCTGGTTTAATAAGATCAATGAACTCGTAATTTATTGCCTTAAAATCGTCTCTCCAGTTAGAGTAGTCCACAGACTCAGACTTATTGCCCCAATTAGCAGCACCAACCTTACGGCACTTTACAAGGGCACCTGAGGCATATGCAGAGGGCCAAACACTATATCTAGACTTTACCTTATGATAGCAGGCATCTTTTGTACCACTACCTTTACCCTTCTTGTCCTTTGCTTCTGTTACTTCAACTTCTTCTTTTTTCATTTTCTTTTTAGAATCTGTAGAGACATATGTTGGTTTTGCGGCACCAGATTTTTGTTGTTGTCCTGGATCTGCTTTTTTCTTTCTTCTCTGAGCAGAAAGTCTTTCTGCCTTACTCATGCTTGCTCGTTTTGCCGAAGAAACACACTTTGGTGTTCCTTCTCCTGGTTTATCACTGGCGCAAGTCCCACCTGTGACGACATTAACCCAACCACCTTTACCATCCTTTGATTTGGATCCTTTAAACCATTTATGAAGCGATCCTTCACTGACGCCTCCATTAGAGCCACCATTAGAGATCCCGCTCCCATTTCCATTGCCATTTGAGTGATTTCCATTTCCATTTAGCGGTTTATCAATACCAACTTCTTCGGGTTCTTTTCCACCACCAGAAAATCTGGCAGTTACTTTTAAACCCTTAGAGATTGGTTTACATTTTTTGTCTGTATAACAGTAATAGTAACCTGTCTTACACTTCGACATCTTTTATTTTGGATCCATATTATTATTTAGAAAACCTTGTTTTAACATTTTCTGAAGTTCAGATGTAGAACCAACAAACACGGCATTATTGGTAACATTACTTGTGGTCTTTTTACTGTCCTCTTCAAGATCTTTTATTTTTTTCTGAAGATCTGCCAGTTTATCTGTTGTATCTGCAACACTTTTGATAAGTTGACCGGCAACTTCATATGCTCTTGGACTTCCTCCTTCCCCGGCAAGTTCCATGATACCATTAATAGCTTCTTGACCCTTTTCAATTAAAGAATACAAATTTGCTCTTGTATATTCATAATCTTTTTGAATATCTTTATTTTCTGGGACAATTTCTCCAGAAACTGGTACAATGTCATTAATATCATTATCAGTCATGATTTATCAAATATCTTTTTGTTGTGTTGGACTATAAGTCTTAGAATCTGAGAAGAAAGTAGTTGTTTCATTAAATCCAAAATCATCATCTGGTCCAAGTAGGGCATCGTCTGCTGTATCAACGACACCATCATTATTTTGATCTGTTAATGCCTTAGGTGTCGCAGTATACCTCATTTCACGTTTGGCAGTTTGTGTATTAGTATCTGTATAGTAATCCACCTGAACTTTTTTAATGAGACCATCAGAACTATCGGCAACAGGACCGAACAGATAAGTTTTTGCGGTAAATCTAAGAGTATAAATTAATGCTCTCCTTGTTGAAAAGTCTCCCTCATAGTCATCTTGGAAAGATATACTATCCAAAACAATAGGAACATCTCTTTTTTCTCCAATAGAACTAATTAAATCAATCGTAACGTTAAATGATGGTTGAAAATATGGAAGTATTTGTTCTACTATTTGAAGGGCGTCATCATTTAATTTTGTGAGAATATTAAGTTCAAATCCAACATTGTATGGAACAGGCATAAAAACTTTTTTAACATTCGCATTACTTTTATCAACAGCTTTGAATGTTTGAGTTATTCCAACCTTTCTTGTAGAATCATATTGAATATTATTCATCTCAAACGACATTCTTGGCAAAGTGATCTGAACTGGTTTGTTCAAATCTTCCTGTTGCTCCAACCTGGCAAGGAATTTTTGAGATGGTCCATATGCCAAAGGAACTTTTAAATCACTGTAAGTATTTCCTGATCTATCATCATGACGAATATAAATTTGATTAAACAACGTGCCAAAGGCAACAATTGTTTTTCTCATTATTTCATGATAGTAATAAGTCCCTAACATTAATATGTACCAAACGGATTAGTTTCTGTAAAGTCCAAAAAGGTATCTGCTGATGTTTCTATTTCATCACCTTTATCGTATTTATCAGAAAATTCTGCAGATTGAATAAGATCGACAGAATATTTTGCAGATGATGCAGATCCGACAATAACATCTCCAGGAACAAATGTCCCATTAGTTGTTCCAACTTTAAGAACTTTATTGGTTTTATCCCATGTTTTAACTCTAGCTTTTGCACCAGAAATAGAACCCGTAACAAGTTCATTAAAGGTAAATGTTCCAATTCCTGTAGTAGGAGGATCTGCTATTGTCACTGGTTGTGATGGATCATAACCAAGTCCTGGATTTACAATATGAATTGAAGTTACTGTATTTGCAGCAGAAACATTTGCTCTTACAACGGCCGTTGTTAATCCTGAGGATGAATAAAGTTTATCTCCAAAAGTATTTGCAATACTTACTGTTGGTGGTGTCGTGTATCCACTACCAGGATTTGTAATTGTAAATCCAGTAACTACACCATTTGTTATAATAGAATTTGCGGTTGCCGTAGAACCAGTTCCTGTCGTGACTGCAGTTATCTTTAAGTAAGCATCATTATTACCACCAACAATTTGGACGACATCATTTACAGAATATCCATGTCCACCATAAACAATTGATGGAGTGTTTCCTATCTGATCTGTGCCAGTATTGACCTGTACGTCAACTTTTAATGCATTTCCAGATCCACCTGAAGTTTCAAAAGTTCCATCGGAGTATCCAGATCCATAAGGGAGACTAACTGAATTACCTGCAGAATTAGATACTTGTATTATACTAGCAACACCTACTCTTGTTGATGGATCTGCGATTGTAACATTTGGAGAAGTTCCGTAAAACTTTCCACCAGTAGATATGGTAAATCCAGTAATAGTTCCACCAGAACCGACTGTAGATGTTGCAGCTGCTCCAGCACTTGTAGGAGTTCCTATTGCAACAACTGGTGATATTGGATATCCTGATCCTGGTTCAGAAATAGTAAATCTGACTATACCAAATTCTGTGGTTTCTACAGAACATGTTGCCATTGCGTCAGTTCCACCACCTCCTACAATTGATATTGTAGGTGCTTCAGTATATCCAAATCCTGCATTTGTTAATACAATTTCTTTTACTGACTGAATATTCCCTGATGTGGTCGTAATGGCAATTGCTTCTGCATTAGCTAAAGGATTTCCATTCGGAGAAGTTGAAATAGAAACAGTTGGAGTAGATGTATATCCATATCCATCATCATTTAAAAATATCTGTCTTACATATCCAGTTGCTGTGTGTCCGATAGTCTGTGCAGTTGTTCCTGCTCCAATCATTAATATGGAAGTAATGTATCCCTGATCTTCAAGAACGCTATCAATTTCTTCTGTAGTGGTGCTGAGTTGATCCCATCCACCAAGTTCATCAGAGTATTCAAAGAGTTCACACTTCAATTGATAAACATAATTTTTTCCTAACTGATAAAAAGGTTGTTCGTGCTCAACAAATTTTACCTCAAATAATCTTCTACCTAATGGGAAATATATTAAATCACCTTCTCTCGGTCTACCAATAACATTAATTTCATCATCATTACTTACATCTAATTCTCCCAAAAATGGAGCAATAAAATCTTCATATCTTTCTTTTGAAATGGTTACGGTAAGTTCATCTTTTAAACTCATTCCAAATTTTGTCATGATATCTCCGGCTCCACCATATCCCTCATAGGTGTTTACATATGCCTCGATAGCAAAATTATCATCAAATTTCGATGATTGTATCTCATTTAAAACTGTATCTTGATTTACTATCTTACGAGGCAAGTAAATTACTTCGACACCATAAATTGTAAGTTGCTCATTAATTAACTCTTGAATGAGTCTTTGTTCACTCTGTGAACCTTGTAGGAAAAAGGGATTAAGTGCCATTATCCAATAAAGTCGTAAGGTGGTAATTCATAATCTTGCATCATTCTGGATCTAAGAGTATCTATCTCTCTTTCAGCATCCTCATAAATTTCTCTACCATTTAGTTCAATTCCTCCTGGAAGTTTAACACCTCTGAATTTAATTAAGTTTTGACCCCACTGCCTCTTAATGAGTGCTGTAAGATATTGCTTTACAAAACTATCATTATAAACTTGATTAAAGTTTGCTGGATCAAGTGCTCGATAACAATCAATTACCAAATATGTATCTTTTTCTTGAGCACTCCAGTCAAAATCTAAGTACAATCTATCTTGTCTTTTATTAAATCTAACTTGCTTATCCGTAGTTAAAAGAAAATCAATATCTTCGAGATAAGTTTTGACCATAGAATATTGCAGTAATTCAACAGAATTGAAATAATATAAATCGTTTAAAAATAACTGATATTTAATACTAAACATTCCACCAGAAATGGAACTAGTATCAAATTTAAATATTTTTTCGACACCAACTACTGAATCTGGAACTTGAAGATAATTTGAATTTTCGTAAAAACTAAACGTAGTTGCCGATCCAACAATAGTAGAAGTAGCAGAGGTTGTTGCTATACCAACTCCACCAGCACCACCTGCTCTTCCCCTATCAATATCTTCCTGGGTAATTTTATATTTGAGATACATTCTTTCGACACCATCATAATGTCTCTCATTATAAAATTGTATGGCATCATCTACTAAATCATCTATTTGATCATCATCAACATTGATTTCTAATATTGGAGCACCAAGTCTCCTGAGAGAATAATCAATTAACTCTTGTCTGGTACTTGGTTTTGCCATCAGAATGAACCTCCATCTATGAGTCCGGCAGTTAATGTTCCATCAACAAATACATTACTTTGGAAAGTTGCCACTCCAACATATGTAGACACTCCGGCAACATGTAAACTTCCTATTCCGGCATTACTTGATAAAAATAAATTTTTCCATTTTTGAGAACTTGACCCCAAATCATATGTATCATTTATATTGGGTATGAAACTAGAATTTACATCAGCATTAAATACAACATTATCTCCAATACTATCACCAATGCTGATAGTTCCATTGGTTCCGGAAGAAAATGTAACCTCACCAATAAAAAATGAATTACCTGTTACAGATAATCCACCACCTACAGTTACATTTTTAGCAACACCTAATCCACCATCAAGTTGAACAGCACCACTATCTACATTTCCAAGAGTATTATCTTGGATATTTGAAAATGTTGTTATTCCTCCAATGGATGCATTTTGATTTATAACTAAATTATTTTGAAGTGTTACATTACCAACTAATGATGTTGAACCACTTACGTTTAAACTAACTACTCTAAGATCTGACCACTGCTTAGTTGCAGATCCTAAAGAATATATGTTATTTGAATTTGGAATTAAATTGGATATAAATTCACCACCAACATTAATATTATCGGTATCAGCATCACCGAGAGTTATTGTTCCTCCTCTTAAAGTAGTGACACCAATAAGTTCTGATGTTCCTTCTACTTTTAAATTATCTTTTACAAATAAATCACTACCTACAAATAAATCACCACCAGTGGTTGTAATTCCACCACTAGAGTTAATTGTTGATATTCCAGTAACAAGTAATGAATCAAAACTTACCGGACCACCAATTAATAAAGAATTTGAAGTAATTGTTACTCCGGTTCCAATATTTAATTGCTCATTTATCCCATCAATAATAATTCCAGTGGCACCAAAGGTGTCTGGTTTAAAAGTTGCTATACCAGTTAAACTTAAATTATTTAAACCACTCTGACCAGAAACATCTAACTGAGTTACATTAGCAGTACCACCACTAACACTAAATGCGATATCACCCCTCTGGAGTCCAGTAGAGGTTACCTTAATAGCATCTGATTGTCCAATACGAACTTTTATATCTGCCATTATCTGGTTACTCCCTCCCGGACGATTGCAGAACCTTCAACAACTCTCGTTTTAGTTCCAGATCCACTATCATCTGCAATTAAAACATCATAAACATATCTACCAGGTTTTAATGCAGCTGTTTGAACATCAGTCAGAGTTATTCTAACTCCACCACTTGTTGGTGGTTGCACTACCGTTGGATTGAGATTATGACTTACACTGCTACCAGCGTGTTTCCTCATTTGTGCCGTGAGCGCATAATTCGTTAAATCAATACTATCATTTGAGGCATCAGCCAGATTAAAAACTTGAGAAAAATCAGCTCCTTGGTTAATTACAATATTACTAACATATACAGCAGCCATTTACTTCAATATATTGTTATCTAATTAGTATTTAGGGATGTATTTATGTAAGTCTATTCAAAATTTCCTTTAGAGCACCTTTAATATCTTCAATATCTTTTTTCATATTATCAATATCTTTTTTTTCTTGTTTAGCAATTTTAGAAGAATTCAAATAATTTTGATATCCAACAGTATCCATATTAACTATGGCTCCTGTTTTTTCATCACGATATAAATTTGAATGTCCTTCTACTCTAATCATATCAAGCTAGTGCAATGGTTCTCAAATCTTTGATCTTTGGATAATATGCCTGATTTGTTCCATTCATCATTATCTTTATAGAATATCCGACAAATTCATCTAAATCATTTGCGGTAAATATATATTCACTAAATTCCCCATCAGAATTTGGTGGAACAAAAGTATCAGGTCTTCCATCATTTTTTGTAGGATCAATAACAGTTCCACTACTAGTTAAGTTTTTGAATCCGGGGAATAATTCAAACGTTTGCTCTACAGAAGTTGAATCCTTTCTGATTAATTTATAAGCAACTCTAAAGTCCGAAGACTCATGACGATAAGCCGCAATGATAAGTTTTAATGATGTTGATGGTTGTCTAAGAAATACATCTTGAGAAACATATACTGAAGCATGGGGATCTTTTTCACTTACTGATTTAATAATAGAACTTGAACTATAACCATCCAAATCAAGTGGTCGATTTAATCTATGATTAATAAATTCTACCTTTGAACCATCATTTAAATAAATTATAGGAGATAAATTTTCACTATTGGATGATAAAACTATATTAGTAGAAAAAGATTTATTTCTAGGTAGGTTTGTTAAATACTGATCTTCATTTACCTTAGAAGCAACCATTCTAACACTTCTTAATGTATTATATCTGTTTATAGATATATCTTCATAACCACTATCAACGAATGATCCTTCATTTCCACTGATACTTGTTCCGGTTGTTGTTCTTACAGATGCAGATGCACTAGTAAATACACTTTCATTTCCTCCAGTAGGAGTGAGAATATCAAAAGATGGAGTTATCGCATTAAATAAGATATTTTCGGATGATAATACATTATCTCCACCGGCAAATTCGTCGGATGTAAATGACACCTGAGACAAATCTGCCGTATCTGCATTTCTAGCAACACCATAAGTGCTTGTTCTATCAATTTCAACATGATAACTATCAGGTTCTAGACCTAATGAAGAAACTGTATGAGTTACATTGTTTATTCTTCTTAATGAAATTCCATTTAATTCATATTTTCTAATGACATCACCAGAATCATGTCCAGAGGAACTCGTATTTTCTTCCCCCCTACCATCTGAAGCAATAATTATTGCATTTGTTGCGACAGCGGTATATTTGACAATTTCATTATTGATAATGGCATATCCTGGATTAGTGCCACTAACTGATAATCCTTCAAAGTTACCAAATCCATCAGTTGAAGCAACAGCAACTGAACCAGTCGTAGTATCAAGTAAATCAGTAGTAATTGTAGTTGAATTTGTATTTGGTTTTATACCAATCAACTTAACTTTATTAGTTGAAGAATACATTCCATGATTGAAATGATCAACTTTTAAATAATTTCCACTATTTACCCCACCATCAAAAGACACTGATAAAATATCCAGAGACGCATCTGTAATAGTTCCATCATTAGCATAATAAAATAGATTTTGTCCAAGTTGATTTGAAAACTGTGTATCACCTTGTATATTATCTACAAATATCATATTACGTTGATTAACTCCTCCAATTTTTATCTGTGCTCCAGATCCGGTGGCACCAGTAACTGTACTTGTCACAATACCAACCACATCACCGACTTGATATCCAAAACCCTCAGAATCTGCTACAACAGAGACTCCGGTAATTGCACCATTGGAATCTACGGAAGAGATATTTAATTTTAATCCTGTTCCTTTTCCTGCAATGGTGAAAGTTTCCACTTCACTATCAGTAACATAATTTTTTCCACCTAGTCCAGACACAACCGATGGAGTTGTTGCTTCTCCTCCAGAACCAGTAATTACGGCACTTCCAACTTTATTTGTGTCTGGAGATGCAATCTTTCTTCCGGCAACAAGTGTCGAAGATAAACTACCAGATGTTGTAATACCAATTTTTCCTGTTTTTGACAATGTTCTAACAGGATTATTATTTAATCTCTTGACATAATCATTACTTTCATCCAATTCTGGATTGTTAAATAATGCACTTCCGGTCTGAGAAGTAAATTTTGCCTTGTAAAGTCTAAATGTAAGATCTTGTCTTTGATTCTCTGTCCACAAACCACCATTTTGTGATCTGAAGAAAGCACCTAATGCATATTGTGTTGTATACTGTGCTTGTTCAACTACTTCATTACCAGATACACTAAAGTTTTCGGTAAGTGCAGCACTAGAAGCTTCTGGATTAACAATTTTATCTCCCTGATTTGCTAACCAAACTGTATAATTTATAGATTTTGCTGCAACTAAAACAACAGCATAAGCAGTGCCAGGTGCAAGATATACTGGTTCATCAAAAGTGAATTTTGTTCCCACAGAAGCATCGTCAGAGGTTAATATGTTATCAACTATTACACCACCTTTTGCAATTTTTGGTCTTAGTGTTTTTTCTGCTAAAACTAATCTTGAAGGTCTGTCGTCACCAGTTACAGTTCTTATCTGACATGTTACAGATTCTGATTCATCGACAGTTGCAAAAAATACTTCAACAGCAGTTATAAATGCTCCATCAGTATCATCGTTTTGATTAACCGCAGAGGGTGCTTCAACATTACCACCAACAACAAATGTTTGTGCTACAGGATCAAAATATTCTGTCTCTTCAATGTGTGTATGTTGACTTTGTGTGGTTAATGTAGCATTAACTCTACCCGTAACTTTAACTACAGAATTAATTGTTGTAGTATCTTGTCTGATAAATTCTTGCTCTTCCCACTGATCAAGTGTTCCTCCAGTTTCATATGTTGATGAAGCTCTTACTAATGGTTTTTTGTTTCCATTTTCATCTTCAAAAATTTGTTGACCTGGTAAAGCTTGACCATTATTTTCACTAGTAGTAATTGTAAATTCTGTAGATCCAGTTCTGAATCTAATTTCAGGTGGTGGTGTACCATATGGATCTTCAATAAAGAAAGTTCCAGTTATATCTCCAAAAACATCTGTAAGTAATCTTATATCACCTTTAACAAATGCTGATGCACCACTTGATTCACCTTTAATTAAGGAATTTTTCTTTACATATCCAAAATAACTACCTTGTGCTCTTTCTGAAAGAGCTCTTGTATCGACATTTATTACTGGTGTGGAGGAAGTATAATTTTCTCCAAGTTCAATGTTACCATGACTAGATGGATTTGACAAATAAGTTTCGGTAGGATTTGCGAAAGGACCATTTTTATGATCTGGTGAACATAATCTAAATTTTCCTATAACTCTATTTGTGTCTACAGGATCATACACAAGGACAGTTTCTCCTTTAGTGAAAGATCCTACAGAACCATCAGTTTCTCCACCTTTAGATGTAGATATTTCTATAAGTTTTGGAACAATAATTGGTTTTTGTGAATCCAAAAATCCATATACTTGTGTAAATGCCCCAAAACCATAACCTTTAAATTCAGTATTTCTGGATCTCATAAAATCTTCATCACCAGAAGAAATTAATTCATTTCTGAACCAGGTATCTGTATTACTAAAAGTCACAGAATCTTTTGATTTTCCTTTTAATTTGATGCTATCACTAATAGTATCAAGATCTGTTATAGTTGTTTCTGAAGTACGAGTATCATTACCAGATCCTTGTATTCTTTCAGTTGTTGTAGACTCTGTTTGAGAAGTAATAACATTACCCAAATCAAGTGTTTTTTCACCCAGATCTATTTTATTTTTTAATTTTCTTGATGTGTCTTTCCCTGTTACTTGTGTGATTCCACCGTCCAATTGTTCTGTTCTACTCCAATAATCCGTTTGAGGAGTTAATTCAACACTTCCAGATAAAGCAGGTTGCTCAAAAGGATTGACATTTTCAGTTTCAGTGGCTTTAGGTTGTTCAATCCAAGAAACCTCCTCATAATTTAAGGTGATAGCATTTCCTGTTTTTTTAACATTAGAATCAAGTAATTCAAAATCAGTTGCAAAATCTAATAGTTCTGGTGTTATATTATTTGCAGGAGCTATCTGCATGGTCAATGTATCTCTTGTTAAAAATGGGGTGATATAATTTTCTTCTGGATTTACATCAATACTAGAAAGAACTGGATTAATAAAATTATAATCTCTAAATGCATCTACGAAAAATCCGGTTTTAAATCTATCTAGATTATTACTATCACGTATTTGCAAACTCTTGGCATCTAATTCCAATAAAGAAAGAGATGTCGTTTCTTCTAAATTGGTAAGTCTATTATCAAGTCTACCAATATCTCTCATTGTATATCTTCTATTATCTCTCTCAGAAATAAACGCACTTTGTGGTGTATAAAGAAATGGGGGCAAACTAATTGTTGCTATTTCCATTATTTTATCATCTCCTGTTATGGGAGATTTTGGTGATTCTGCAGAAATACCTTTTTTATAAACAAATTTTCCATGTTTATTCAATAAAAGTTTATCAATTCTGGGTAAATAAAATTCATATCCAACTCTTAAAGTTTCTTCAGGAACTAAGAATCTAGTAATGGTTGAATCGTTAAATGTTCTCGAAGAGAAATGGAATGGAGAAACAGTTGCACTACTTGGATCATATGTAGGGACTCTTGGTCTAAAATCAATTGTATCAGAAGCTCTGAATAGATCCACACCTATTGAAGGCACATCAGTTCTAAATCTATCTTGATCATAACTTAATACTGTAAAAGCATCTCCATTATCTCCTGCAGGCACTTCATAATGATCAAAAACAATTGTTATTTGTCTAGATGGAGATGATACCCCCCTATTTCTAACAATTCTAGAATAATCATAATATTCTTCTCTTTGTCCTTTATCCAAAGTAAAAGAACTCGTTATATCTTTATATCTCCCTTCCGTTTGTGCTTTAATTTCACCCTCTATATTTGAATCTTCAAATACTACATCATCAAATTGATCAAATCTATTTGACGAAAGATACACTACATCTACTTTATCTGTAGTTTTTCCGACAATTCTAGATATAATTTTTCCATCCAAAGATTTTATATTTTCACCGACTATTGCATTATTATTAACATCTAATGCACTATCAAATGATAAAGTATCAAAAGTTGGAGCAGATGAATCTGTAGATTCAAAAACTGCTATGAGTTTAACAGCATCTGGATAATTTATACATATTTCCTCATCTTCTACTCTAGTTCCATATATATGATTACTATCATATGTTAATCCATTTGCAATGGAACTATTCCCATCATTATTAGAACCAGAACTTTGATTTTTAGATTTGGATACTGTAACTTTTGTGCTTCTGGAGAAAGATTTTTCTTTACTAAGAAGACCTTTTTTACTTAAAGATACTGATACTTTGGCACCACTACCCGCTGCAGCATTAAGGATAATTTGTGATCCATCTGCATTTCTGGTACTTGCAGTAATAGGAATAATATCATTACTACTGTTTGCAATTGAATATCTTTCAGCATCAAAAGTTTCATAACTAGCATTAGGAAGATCACTAATATCTGCATTACCTAAAGTAATTTGTCCAGAAGACCCATCTACTCCAGATATAATTCTGGACATTTTAAATTCTGAATTAGATAAATCAACTGAAGATACATTTCTATTGGCAAGAGGTACAAATAATTGCCCAGAACCTCTTACAATAGGAGCACCAGCAAACATTACTGTCGATATAGTCGTACCAACTCCAGGTAAATTTCCATCATAAACACCTGGAATATCAGTAGCAATAGCTGCAAGAGTCATTGATAAACCATCAGAGGCAATACTATCAACCTTATTATATGTTTCCGTATTAATTCCTGCTCTTTGATATCGAACAATAGAACCAACTCTTAATCCTGTAAATGCCTTGTTTCCACCTGCACGGACGACATTATCATTAATGGTTACCTCTCTAATTCCATTTGGAATTCCAAATCTTTCTAAAACACTATTAGCACTAAATGTGCTTCCTTCCTTAACAGATTTGATGTTTTGTGTATTATATGCTGTCGCAACACCAATCGTTCTAGGAATATCACTTGATCCATCTATTTCAATTTGCTCTCCTTTATGGAAGGTTCCAGATGTTTGAACAACGTTAACTGAAGTAGAATTTCCACCTGCACCTACAGCAAATCCCTTTGCTCCACTATTTTTTCCCTTTATAAGAGATCCTTCTCTTACCTCAGAATCACTAACAGCCTGATTTAAAGTAATACTAGTGTAAGTTTGAAGATCAAATAGTCTCAGATCCCATATTGTGGCATCATTTTCATAGTTTGCATCTTCAAGATTAAAACTGTAAACTCTAGCACTTCCAATAATATCTCCGGTTCCATTAAAATTATTATATATTTGTATAACTGATGCTTGTCCAGGTAAACCAGAAACTGTATTTACTTTAAGTATATTACCCAACTCATATCCAAGAGAAATGTCACTACGAATTCCAACATCTCTTGGTTTTTCAATATCTAAAACAGTTGTTCCAATTTTATCTACATCATATCCACCAACATATGCTCTACCACTTGATATTTTGACACACATCAAATCATCATCTGGAGTATTTTGTTGTTCTGTAAGTTCTTGTGGGTAATATAATCCACCATTACCTAATCCATTATTTAATGAGTTAAATACAGAAACGGTAAATGGATTGACAGCATAATTACCCGATTCATCAAACGTTCTATCAGCAATATAATCTCTGATTTTATTATATTCACTCTTTGTTTGAATTTTTTTAATTTGGCCTCTATCGATACGCATTAATTCGATAAAGTCGGTATCATCACCGTCAGTTATATCTTTTTTTATAAGAGTTAATAAAATTTGGAATCGATCAGCACCTGGTGCTGCAAAATTACTAAAACCTTTTGCATTGTCGAATAAAGTTTCATCATCTTTTGCTGTAATGATATTTTCATCAACTTTTAATCCAACTCTATAAGAAGAATTATTTGTATAAGGATCTAATACTATTTTTTGCTCACTGACGTTTACAAAGTATCCTCTAACAAAATACACACCTTTTGTTATAAATGCGGCACTGCCAATAGAAGTTGCATCTGACGTGGATAAAGATGCAAAAACTTCTCCTGCATTAATGGTTGTAAGACCATATGTAATATTTTCAGTACAAATAATTTCTTCACCATCAGCAAAAAATGTTTGACTAAAATCATTTCCACTGGTATCATAACTCACATATATTGTGACATCATCTACTCTACTATCCTCCTCTGGTAAAAGAACAAATCTTACTTTACCTTCTACACCAGAAGTCTGTCCTATTATTTTTTTTCCTATGAAATTCTTTATATAAAGAGATATATCAATACCAAAATTAGACGGTTTTAATTTAACCGAATAATAATTATTATCATATGCAATAGATCCTGGAACAACAATTGATCCATCCTTGAATATATTAGTGCCAAAAGATTCTAATTGATTTTGGAGAATTGATTGAGAAGTTGTTAGTTCTCTTGCCTGTACTGGAAATCCTGGTTTATATAAAACTTTTTGATAATTCTTTGCAGAATCAAAATCATCATAATATGGATTTATATTTAAGTTAGTTTTTTGTGCCATCTTTTTTTATTAGAATTCAAGGACAATTTTAATGTCTTCTTTTTGTCTCAAATCTCTCTGAACAGCAGATCGATTTGTGATGTAAATTATGTCTCCCGTCTTTTTATTTATCTCTGGTTCAGCAACCCCATTTGCATATTCAACTCCAAGATTAATAATTTTATTATTAACAGTTGATGTAATTCCAGTTAATGAAGTGTCAATATTTCTTGTTTGTATATTACCAGGAGCATTGATTGTTATATCATTAGTTCCTTCAAATTTTAAAACTTTAGATCTTTCAGAAACATCAATTGTATCAAGATGACTATCACCACCTCCTGTGCCACCAGTTGCGGAAGCAAAAAATAATGATCTATCCTGAAAATACTTCACTATTCTTGTATCTATATCATATGATGCAATGTATCCTCTAGCTATTCCCTTACCATCACCAAGATCTTGTGTAATTTTTACTCCTGCATAATCGTCGGTATTTTCTGATAATGAAGTGCTAACTTTAAATGAATCTAAAGATGAAAATTCATTTGCTTTATATGTATCCGTTGAAGCAAATTTTTCAGGATTTTTAATAATTCCAACCTGAGCAAAAGTAGAGTCTACAGGAAAATCTTTAGAAGAATCGTCAAATCTGGCATATATTAAAACTTTATCAGCTCCAAGTTCTTTATAAATATCATGCCCATGTCCCTTTGATGGGGGTATAATAGGGACTAATTCTCCCAAAGCATCACTATTATCATCAGATGTTTGTATTGGTCCTAAATCAACAATACCATACGTATATCCAGATCCCCCGGATATTACTTTTACTGTGTCTATTTTACCTGTAGATGTGACTGTTACACTAACCTTTCCTCCTGTGCCATCTCCAAAAATGTTTAATGTATGAGGTCCTGAAGACACTGAAGATACATATCCACCGGTTTTTCCTCGATTTTTGATATATACTTTTTTTATTTGATTTTTACTCGTATCAGAATTGCCAGATTCACGAATGGTTTTTATTTGAGAATCTGTTGTTGTAGACCAATCATTTGGTAAGACAATATATTCGGTAGAATCAAATTTTATAATATCACTAGGTGCAATGGTAAACAAATATTTCCAGGTATATCCATCAGATTGAGTTATCGGTTCTACATCATTAAAATTTGGTTCAATCAGGGATCTATTACCTTTTGCAGTAGATTCTGCTGGAAGTCCACTTGATCCATTATCAATACAAATATAAACTTCAAAATCACTATTCATTACATAGTAATTTGATCTGTATAAATTAGTAGTTTTTGAATTAGGTGCTAAATTAGTGGCACTATAATCATGTCGATACATGTCATAACGATTATTTTTAACCCAAGTATGCTTTTTTACAACTCTTCTAATATTAGCGCTATTTATCCTTTTACCAAACAACATAGAGTCTCTATAATGTGTTTGATAACTCAAATTATCGACAGGTGCCAAAGGCCAATCGTTAGATGTTGTAGTTCTACCAAATCCTGCCACAGTGGGATTAGGTAATCCCAAAAAAACGTAATAAGAATTATTATCGTTTAAAACGGATTCTATAAAACTAGTGGCATTAGCAATTCTAAATTGATCTGTTACTACGGCGGACATATCGATAGTTTTTTAGATATTTATAAAGACTATTTGGAAATTGCTCCGGTGTTGAATAAAGTTTGACCTCCACCAAATCTTTGAAGAGTTGGGAATGTGCTTAATCCAGAATTAATTGTAAATCCAGTAACACCAATAGACAATGGATTTGATGATCTTGTAACGTTAGCACCAGTCACAATACCAACAGAGAATTTACCGATAGGATCTGTCGTAAAACCAACGGTAGTTGGAATCTGGGTAGTATCAGTTCCAGAATCGATTCTACATGTAATTATTCCTATAACATCATTTGGTGGGACTCCAGTGCTGCTAAACTCTTTTATAATGTAAACATTATCAAGACATGTAGTTCCTATACCAACAACTTCGGAATCACTTCCATCGATAGATGTAACACCATTTCCAACTTCAGTATTGTAAATATAAATTGGATTGCCAGGTACAAAAACGTTTTCATCAAAACTAATTTGATTGACGGCAGTAAATGCAATTCCCAAATTACCACCAACAATTGTAGTTCCTATTCCAGTAATAACACCATCACCTCCCTTAATTGATGTTATTCCAGTAACAAGTTCTACATTCAAAGAGTCAGGTAGAGATACAAGAACTTGAGGTGGATTTAATTGAGAATATCCAAGTCCAGGATTTGTAATTGTAAATCCATTAACCGAACCATTACTAATTGTAACTGTACCAGTTGCTGTGGTTCCAACACCAACACCTATCTGTGTAGGAGGTGCCTGTATTTTTAATGTAGGAATAGATTCATATCCAGATCCACCACTTACGATAGTTAAATTTGTTATCGTTCCTGCTGCAGAAACAGTCGCTGTTACTGCAGATGCTACTGGGTTAGATTCTCCAGAAACAATTCTTACATCATAAGACGATGAATCATTTTCATAATGGAATAACCTACCAACATTATCTATAAAAAACTGTCCATCAGTAGAATTAACGTCATAAATTATTTTTGCCGTTGGGAAAATTTTAGGTTCCAATAACTCTCTAGATTTACTAATTAATCTACCATCAAGAATTAAATCATCTTTTTGTCTTGTAACTTCGACTGGTTTAAACTCTGTTGTTATACCTAAACCTCTATATGAATTTGTTCTAATGGTATCTGATTGAGTAAAGTCAGATACTAATCGGTCATCTTGATTTGGTTTTGACATAACTTTCACTTCATCACCAAGTTCAATTGGTTTGGGTGGAGCATCAACTATAACAGAATCTTCACCATCGGTTCCTTTATAGAAGAAAATGTGTATGTCATCTTCAATTCTTGGAGCAATTTTGAAATTGACCGTTGTTCCTCCAACAAATTCATAAGTTTTTCCTGGTTCTTGAATAACTCTATTTCTAAAGATTAATAAAATTGGATTTAATTCAACATCAAAAGCATCATTAGCTTCAACACTAATTATTTCATTTTCATATTTTAATGGGAATCTAGTTCTTCTGCCATTTTGTAATGGTTTAATGGAGTCAATGTAATCAAATTCACCAAACTGCCAAAGTGAGAATGCATCACTGAATGCTTCTGTGACCTCCATTTTAAATTCTTTTATCAAGGACTCTATAAATCTAGAAGTAACTAATCCAACTGCTTTAAATTCATCTCCAGGTAAGAATCCATATCCAGGAGTGCTAACTTTAAATTGAGATACTTCAAATAATTCTGATCCTATTCCAGTATAATCTGAACTTGGAGTTGGTATGACATCAATTTTCAATCCAACTCCAGTATCAGTAGTAGAACCAATTCCTCTTCTAGAAATACCTACTACAGAAAGATTTTCATACGATGGTTCGGAGACAAATATTTCAGGATCACTATAACCTGTTCCACCATTGGAAATAGTGAATTTTAGTGCTCCTCCACCATGTGCTGGAGATGTTCCAACAAATACTGTAAATTTATCATTATTTACTTTAGTGATAGCAGTGGAAACTCCTGATATGTAATCAGTGCTTCTTGGATATGCATGTAAAGTTTGGAAACTATCTTGAGCACAGGAGAATATTAAAGATCCATCTTCAATTGTTACCAAATCATTAGTAGAAAGTCCGTGAGATGCAGCTGCAACTGTTAGAATTCCAACTCTAGGATCATAAGATGTTCCATCTCCAGGTTGAATTGCAGGACTTCCAGATTTTTGAATTCCTGCTGTGGCACTGACAAATCTATGTGTGTTAAATCCAACAGGTGCTCCAGTTATTACGGCAGCAGTCCCCGAATGCCCAGATTCTGTAACCGCAACTGAAACAGAAACAATTCCATTATAACCAGAACCAAAACTTAGATCTGGGAAAAACTGTGTCACAGTTCCACTTCCAACATAATTATGTGTAATTGTACTAGTTCCAACATTTATTTGGAATGTCTGTGCAGAAGAAACACCAACAAGTTGATAATTTCTAGGACCATTCTCCGGATATATTGTTGTTGTAATTCCAGATCCTGGTGGACAATCAAACTCTAAACCAACTAATCTCACTTCATCTTTACTTTGATTTCCAAATACTAATCCATGATCTGTATTAGTGGTAACTGATAAAATACCCGTTGTCTTGTTATATGCTGCTGTTGTAATTCCAAAAGATGAACCTGTTGTAGCAACACCAACAACATCGGTTATGACACCTCCTACAACTACAGGACGAAGTTTTGCACCTATCAAAGGAGCATATCCAAGTCCTTCAGTAGATCCAATACTAATTGGTAGTCCACCTCTAGGAATTTGATTTACGTTTACATCAGATTCACTAATAAAATCTTGTTCAATATCATTTACATACATTCCAGTAAATTTAACTGTCGTTATACCTGCTGTTAAATCTTCAATAATTTGATAATTTTGTTGAGGATTATTATCAGTTTCTGGTGTCTGGAATATTCCGTTAATGAATAATACACCTTGTCCACCACTAGTCCCTATACCGGTAACATTTTCTCCATTAACAGTTAAATTAAATTCTGATGTTATTCCTGTAAATTGATCTGATATATCATCATATAAGAAGTTACCGGTATAATTATTTCTTAGATAAACTCTACCGTTAAATACAGATCTTGAGAATGGTAATCCATTTTTATCTTGACCCTGAGGATTTCCTCTAGGTGCTTCAATAAAATGAACTTTACTATCAACTATATTATAATTTCCTTTATAGAGTTCAACAACTGATCCATTTGCATGAGAAGTAGCAGAACTACCGACTGCACCTCTTTCAACAGTTACCAGATTGAATGTTCCTATTCCTGGTGTGATAGGTCCTATAGAAGAGGTTCCAATACCAACATTTTCAACTCTCATATATTCTTCTTCAACTTTAAGAATGTTGATGACACTTATGGAAGAAATTCCACTTAAAGCAAAAGTAGTTTGAACTGTTGATATTCCAGAAACAGGATTATTATTTACAGTATGTGTAATGTTTGTATTGGCTATTGGAGTTTGAACAATACCGTCAATTGCCATTAATGCTTTTTCATTTGACTTAACCATTTCAAATGTATGAGCATTTCCCTTTCCAAAAGATTTAACTGTGATACCTATTCCAGAATTAGCATGTGCTTTAGTTGTTGCAATACCAAATTCATTATCATCATGCCTTATTGCAAAAACTCTAGATGTTAATATCCCAATCGCAGAACCATCTATAGTATACTGCATTGGTGTTGATCCAACTCCAACAAATGTAGATTTGGGAGTATAAATTAATTCCTCACCAGTTCTAAAGAAATGATTCTTGATGTTAAATGCACTATATGCAATTCCAACATCTACTATGGACGAAGTAATTGCAACTGAAGGATTAAAAGTCTTTTTAAATATATCAATATTATTATTTTTTAAGTCAAACTGTTTTCTGTTTATTCTGTTTCCATTAATCGCATTATAGAATTTAAATTCCGCACTTTCAATTATATTTCCATAAATTAAATCATTTGGATCATTATTTTCATCTATATTTTTGTAAAAAACTTGATTGAAAGTTTTAACGGTTGTAATACCTGTAGTATCTTCAGGATGGAAATTAACAATAAAGTTACTTGCACTATATGTTGCACTAAATGTTCCTAATCCCAATGTGGAATCATAATTATTTGCAAGGAATTGAGATTGCTGTAAATATGCATTGGTTCCATCATGTATAGCAGTTATTTGATGAAGTGCCTTTGAAGTTCCTGCACTACTTACTTCAACATTACATTTAACAGCATCAAAAGTTAAAGGATAACCTGAGAATATTGCAGTTGTTCCAACACCAACTTTAAAAGATGCCTCATATTTTGCTGTTCTCTCAGTTTCAGCAGTTTGACCATCAACCAAATATCTATATTCACCATTTCCAGAACTAGTTGTACCAAATCCAACTATCTTAGATCTAATTTGTATAGTATCACTAGTATCATTTTCATATAAAAATACTAATTGATTATTACTAATAGAAGCAGTTGAGAGACCTATTCTATTATTAAGAGTTTCACCTCCAGCATCAACAAAATATTCAGAAATATAAGTATCAGTTCCATCATGAGTCACATATGTTTCCACAAAATTCATTTCTTTTGTAGAGGAGTTGATAACCTTGGTGACAATATATGCAGATTCTATTTCATCTATATTTTTTGAAAATATCGTTGTTGTTATTCCTGTATTGGCAGTTTTATTTGATGATACTAAATCAATAAATCCAAAACTTTGTGTTCCTATACCAGTGCCACTAATGGTACTTGTTTTAATAAATTTTAAATCATAGTCAATATTATTTGGATCATTTGGTACAAACCTAAGATAAGAAAGATCCTCTTCAGTATTTGTCTCTATTACATATTCTCCAAATTTATCTTCAGCAAAAGTAGTAAAAGCTATTCCAGAGTTAGTTAATTCTGATTTACTAAACAAAGTTTGATCTATTCCATTAGATAACAGTACAAACTCCGAAAGTTGCAATTGCTTTTCATCATGTGCAAAACTTTCAATTCTAATTAGATAATTATCATATCTTACTGATGTGTCGAGAATATCAAGATTCAAAAATCTATCGGGATCAGATTCTAAATTAGAAAATTGTTGATTTATGTTATCAATAGGAAGAACATTATTTGTTTTGCAGTCAACAAAGTTAACAAATCTAGTTTTGTTGAATTGTAAGAAATTTGAAACTTCTCCATTAGATTCATCATCTCTAGCAAGATCTATCCCTCTAAGAATATCAACTCTAGATTCATCAATAGTGTCACTAATTGAAATTGATTGTTCTGAAGAACCAACACTAGTTTTTGCATCCGATATAATTTGAGTATCGGAGAAATTTTTCAATCCTGAAGTATGAACAAGTCTGCCAACGGGTGATTTTATTTCTTTCCAAGTTTGATTACTTCGTACAGAATATGATAAATTTTGGTAATAATCATTATCTGGAATAACCTGATGATCAACACTTAATTTCCCTACTGAGTCCTCCCATCCTATATTAGTTTTATATGAAAAATCTACATCAAAAGTTCCATTATTTTCATTTATCTTATTAATTTCTGCAGAAGTTAAGGATCCTCTTCCTGTAATTTTATCACCTATTTTTAATATTTCACTATCAGAACCAAACAGAACAAGTTCACCTTCAGTTGATCTAACAACTTCTATATTTTTTTGTGTCCCATTAACATTAACTTTCTCTCCAGGTACGAATGGAGATGAGTTTAAAACTACTTCAAAAGATGGATATTTACTTTTAGGTATTATTCTACCAAATCCATTCGATATAGTAACTGCTATTCCTGTATTGGTTGTCAATCCAACTACATCAAATTCAACCTTAAATGGATTTGGATTTGGATTAGCTAAAGGATCCGGTATAGATTTTATTTTAAAGAATCTATATCCATAATCTTCAGAATTATGTCCTGTTCCATCATTGCTACTTTTTAATATTCCCTCAACATATATTTCATCACCAACTTTAAATGGTGCCGTACTAAATCCAGAAATTGGTGTAACTAAAGTACATGTGATACCAGTTCCAACAGTAGAATCAATTGTATCAATTGTAAATCCATTTGTATTAAATATTGATTTTACAACAACACCATTATCTGGAAGTCCCTTTGGTTCCTCTAAGATAGATACACTTGATATGGCTCCATCAAAATTAGCTTCTAAGAAACCAGTATTAAGTTTTTCTCCCGTGACTTTATCAACTAATACTAAACTAGGAGCACTAAAGTAGCCCTCACCAGGATCTTCTACTAAAATAGAATTAATAGTATTTCCATTCTTCACTTCCAAAATACTTGGAAGTGAAGCTGTTGGTCTTAATGTATTGTCAGTGTAATATTTAAATTCATCATTGATAATATCAATATCTCTGATATTTCCAACTTTATTAGAAGAGATAGTAATTAGTTCATTTTCTGCTATTGTCGATGAAGATCCAACAACAGATGGAAGTTTTTTATAACCACTTCCTGAGGATATAATATTTAAAGAATCTATACCCCCTTTTGCATTTTTAGATGTAGTGGAATATTCAAGTATTTCACATTCTGAAGGAAGATATGAAAATCTTTCTGGATCATCTTCTAGATATAAATTAAAAGTAGTTACTCCAACTCCGGAAGAAACTTTAAATTCTTTATTATATTTACTATTTTCAAAAATAATAGTAGAATAATTTTTAACCTCTTTATCAGAAGTACTAATATATCCAGATTTTTCTATATTATAAGTCAAAGAAGTTGGAGAATTATTATCAGAATAAACTGTCAGAGATGCTCCTACTGTTCCATTTATTCCACTGCTTAAAATAGTAAATAATGTTGTATTTCCTGTAGATACAAATTCATTTTTAAAATCTTGATCATGATAAATCTTAAATTCATATCCACTTAATGAAGAATCTGATAGATTAAAAGAAAGATTATTATTTTTGGTTACTTTCAGTTCAGGATTAATCAATGATAATGTATGAAGTTCTCCTCCACTTGCCCCTATACTAACAATTTTTGGATTAATTGATATTACATCAGAATATACTTTTCCAAGTTTAATATTATCATCATCAACCTTTAAAATAAAATATCCTCCGGTATCTAATCCAGATGCAACCTCAGGTGCTGTATATCTTACTTTATCTCCAGTTTTGAACTCATGATTTATTAAAGATATTTGATTTGTTGTAGTGTTAATACTTGAAGAATTAAACCCAACAGGATTTATTAGAATTTGTTTCGTTATATTATCTACCTTAACAACCACAGATGATGCTGTTGTTCCAATTCCAACAGAAAGATTTGGAACAATATTTAATTTGACTATATCATTCTTTTTAAGATCATGAGATGTAGATACTGAAATGGTTGTTTTAATAGATTTTACATTGGAAGTTACTTGATCAAATATAGATTCAAAAAGATATCTATCATCATTTCCAGTATCTCCAGATGCTGAAAATCCTCTGAAATATACTTCACTACTACCTATACCAGTTTTAATTCCTATGACATTTTTGGATTTATTTACAGCATAATAATTTCCATTGATAAGATCTGATAAAACACCATCAGGACCAGAAGAATAAACAATAAGTTTTCTAAGTGTAGGATTTGTTAATCTTATTAATTGATTTGTTTTAAATGGATGATTTTCTAAGTATATACCTCTTGTTGGGATTTCTCTAGAGACCGTAGATGAACCAAATATAAATGATGTAGAAAATCCCGTTCCCGATGTAGTTCCTAATCCTACAGACTCTGCGGCATTGAAACGCACTTGATTATTATTTTTTGAATCAAAGAAAGGGAACTCTCCATCAACTGTAAATAATTTTGTATTATAGTTCACTAAAGAGGATTCGGTATGAGATACTCCCGGAGATCCTCTTAATACTCTTAAAACGTTTAAATTTTCAAATACATTTAATACTGTTAATTGCTCATCTCCAATACCAATTGTAGACCCTGTAGAAACATAATTTGGAATGAATGATACAAATATTTCAGTTGATGCTGCCCCCGCAGAAATTGAGGATATTGTTCTAGATGTAGAATTATCTTGAACTGTTATTCTATGATATTTTTCTAATCTTTTTAAAGAATCTGTAGATATTCCCGATAACGATATATAATCACCATTCTTAAAATCATGTTCAGTGTCAATCGTAACTTTTATCTTACTTCCTCCCCATGTTAAAACAGCATTGTTAGTTATGCCTACCGTATCTATTTTTGTTATCTCTTTTCCTTTCAAAGAAGAAACCTTTACATTTAAACCACTTCCATTAGTTTCCCTATTATCAAATTTAATAATGTCATTTATTTTAAAATTTTCTCCACCATTAACTATGGATATGTTGTTTATATTTCCAGATGTTGTTTTATCTACGTTTATTTTTTGATTTTTTTTAATTTTTATGAAAAAATTATCTGCAAAAGGTTCATTCGTGTTATATGGTAAAGTATTTCTCTGTAAAGTTGAATTATTAAAATCATATGATTGATCAAAATCAAACTGGAAGTTTTCTGCTATTTTTTTGGATCTAAATGAGTTACCAATAAAGAATGGAAACAATGGTGCATTACCTTTTGATTTTATATCAACTACTGCATGATATGCATAGACACCGTTTGGAAAATCTTTATTTTTTTCATATCTACCATTATGTTCATCTAAATCTGCATTTGTTCCATCATATTGATAATCCTCTACAAAAAATCCTTCTGCAAAATCATCTGTTGAAGGTCTATCAATAACAGATGCTGCACTCTTTGTGTATCCAGAAACTAATGTGCTAGGAGTAGTAAATTCATTAGGATCTTTTGATCCATATGGACCATATATGGGATTTCCATCATATGCCCATCCAATAATTCCTGATATAGAATCGTTACTATCTGAGAATAGATCTACATCATATCCACATACAGAATATTTTAACTCATTATCATCATTATCAATCAAAAGTTTGTTTGATTCAAAAATTTCGTTGGTTATAATTGTTAAATCTCTTATTTCAGAATCTAAAACCTGATTAATTCCAGAGGATACTATGGAAATAGAAGTATCCGCAGAAGAATAACCAATCCCAGATTTGATAACTTTAACAGAATCTAATTTATTATTTTTTATTATGGCTCTCAAAACACATCCAGAACCAGATTTAGAAGAATCTGTAATAACAACATCTGGAACTGAATAATAATCTTCTCCACCATATTCAACATTGATAAAATCTATTCTTCCATTTGATATAATGGGAAGAACTCTTGCATCTTTTCCGTTTTGAATAGAAATTGTTGGTTTATCTTCATAATTTATGATAGAAGATCCATATCCTGCTCCTTTATCATATAAATCTACAGAAGTTATAGATCCTTTCACTATTGGAGTAAGTGTTATAGATTGTTCGCTAGTTGTACCCAATCCAACAGTAGAAAATCTAAAATCTACATTGATTGGAGGATAACTAAATTGCTGATATCCGGTTCCAGAAGATTCATTTATTTTAACATAATTTTTTCTGATAAAATTATCAGTTATAGTTCCACCAATACCAGCATCACATAGTCTAAATTTATTGTTATCAATTTTAAGTACTTGATATTTTTTATTAGTTGATAATCCGGATATAACCTGTGGAGATGATGTTCCATCACCAGATGCAATAGAATAATCTATTAAGTCACCATTATTAAATCCATGATTTTCAAATTGAATCCAATCATACTCTGTAGATATTCCCGATGATGTGACAATTAATTTTTTATTAGTATATCTTTCACCAGGATTAATTACAACAATATCTTTTAGTACATTCAATGGACCTATCTTTATTTTTTGAATTCCAGATCCTGTTGCTCCGGTAAAACTAACTGTATTAATACCAGCACTATAATCATCAAAATTTTCATGCAATCTTATAGAGACATTATTGGTTACATCTACAACATATGTTGATTTATTTACCAAATTAGATTTACCACCACTACCTATAGTTTGAATTCCAACTTGAACGCCTAAATTAGAATCATAGATAACTTCTTGTCCACTAATAAAACCATGTTCTACATCAAATATAATTTGATTTGTAATAGTATTGATTCCTCCTCCAACATCTGCTATCCTAGCATCAAATTCAACTTCCCTAAAAGTATTTAAAATAGATGGTTCAAGAACACACCCAGATCCATTTCCTCCTGTTACACTTATCGATATAACTTTATCAATATTAAAATTATAAGTATCAAAATCTATAAGAACTTCCTCTATAGATCCAGAAACAACCGGTTGAGCAAGAGCAGTGTTTCCTAATCCAGATTCAATGACAATTTTTGGTGGATTAATAACATCAAAATTTTCTCCACCATTCAAGACATTAATTTTCTTTAAAGGTCCATAATATACTTTATCTACAGATTTATAGTTTGTTATTTCAACCCCATTTATCAATAAACCTATTCCACCAGGAATAGTTTCTTCTTTATTTCCATCTACTAACTGTTGTTTAATTGGAAACTTTTTAAGTAATTTTTGTGGTCCAATTATTCCAGACTTTTGAGACTCTAATGTAATTGTATGTGTTCCTGCACCAGATAAAGTCAAATGATTTTCAGTTCCAATAAGATAATTAGATCCATATAATTTTATTTGATCATTAAAACCAGCACCATCAATTACTTCAACAAAATAGTTTCCGGTTTCTAATCCAACTAAAACATCTCCCTGTGGTTGATAAAAAATCTTGTCACCAGTTTTAAATACAGATTTACCAAGATTATCTCTTATCTCTATGGCACTAAACTCTTGAGTTAATTCATTGAATGAAGTTAAAATTCCACCAATTTGATTATCAAGATCTATTACTAATTTTTTAATTTTTATATCAATATCTTCCGAAAAAGGAAATCCTGTCGTTCCTTTTCTTGTTTTAGCTGATGGTAATGAGTTTGATGCAACATAAGCATATTCATCATCAAAATAAACATTTTGAATATCTGATATTAAACTTTTGTTTCCATATTTAAATGATACATTACTTTGAGATCCAATGTTAGCTTTATTTAATATTTTTCTTAAATTAAAGTCAGTGGTAATACCCAATTTATCTTGATTAAAACCACCATCTAAAGTTACACTTTTCTTTTCTTGAATTTCTTGTCCATTAAGTGCTACAAAAGGATTATTACTATCATCAGGAAATATTACCTTTCCAGTATCTCTTTCAACAATTTCAACAAAATCACCTAATTTTAAACTAGACTTATCAATTTTTGAAAAAAGTTCAAGAGTGCCGGTATCATAATTACTAATAAAATAAGAAGAATTGGTATTATAAATCCAAGAATTTGCTAATATTTGTTTTGGAGATTTATTCTGTAAAGGATTAATTACTTTATCACCGAGATTTTTTATTCCAATGGGATCATTTTCATTGATATTTACATTCCCATCTGGAATAAAATTACTTAAAGTAGTAAAAAATATCAATTCTACTTTTTTATTAATATCCCCATTTTCATATCCATAATAAATTTGCTTATCATGAACCAAATCTCCTTGAGATATGGAAGTTGTAACTCCTTCACAGTTTAAAAATTGATTTACAGTCTTATCAGTATATGAAATGACATTAGATCCTGATCTTAAAGATCCTGTAGCTCCAAATCCAATTGTAGAATCGACATTTATAATTGATGCATTAGTCTGAACATCTTCTGTACATTTTGAATTTGGAGTCGATAAAAATCTTCCTTGGATATCAGAATCCTCATCATATCCAACAAAAAGAAATAACTTATAAAAAATTTCATTATCAATTGAAAATGGAGATATATCTGAAATCGATGCTACTATATTTGAATTTTCTTTAAATAACCCCTGTCCTTTAAGAAAAGATGCTTCTCCTGAGATAACCTTTGCTATGGCAACTTCTCTTCTTCTATATTCTGCAAAAGATGGTTTAATTAAATTTTCTTCTAAATTTATTACTGTTGGTGAATCTCCGTATAAAATTTCAAATAAAATTCTAAATGATTCATCCGTTCCTTTACTCTGATAGAAGGATTTTATTTCTTTGAGAAAATTACCAACATTCAGTGTTGATACAAAATTATTATTTTCTAATCCTGGAGCAAAAGTTGTTTTGAATTTTTTATAAAACTCTTTTAAAAATAAACTACTTAAATTTTGAACAGAGGAATTTGAACTATGAGATTCTGCAGATGCTTTTGTAAAAACTATTTCTTCATTATCAGAATCTGTTCTATATGAACTAATTCCACTAAATCCACGAATACAACCAGTAAAAGAATTTGTTGTTATTCCTGTATATGAAATAATTTCATTACCAATTTTTAATAATCCATATTCTTGAGGAAATCCTTTAGTGTTGGATACATTTATTATAGAATCACTAGATGTTACATCTCCAGTGATAGTTGTACTATCAACTACAACTTCAGGAATAAGATTATCTAAATCCAGATATTGATCTAGATTAGTCGATAAATCAATAGGTCCACTTTGATACTCTTGTGAAATATAATATTGTTTCAGAAAGTCTACTGTTTTAGGACTTTCATCTAATATAAAATTAGGGAGTTGACTTGATACAATGTTTTGTATCTTTATCCGTGTTTCAAATCCTGTCTGTATCATATTAGTTTCTTATTATGCTTCCGTTTGAATAACTTGAGGTGAATGAATCTTCGATAAATTTCACTCCAGATATTTCATCCCCAGAAGAAATTAAATCTCTTAACATATTTATTCTACTTTTTGAAACATCAAGAGATAGATATAAATCTTTCAGTCCAACAACATCATTAGATTCAGGAACAGATTCAATTTCAATAATATTGTCTGGTTTTATGGTAGAAGTAATATTTACAGTATCAACTATTATTTCACCTTTAATATAATCAATTGTACCGGCAGAAGACTTTACAATTCTTTTCTGATCATTACCAACTAATTTCACAATTTGAAGTATTCCTGTTTTTTCATCTTCATTTGGAACATCTGTAAAATAAACGGTCGATGATTCTCCAAAAACATTAAATCCTGTAGATTTTATATTACGACCTTCTTTTCTTACATGAAATTCATTTCCAAAACACAATTCATATTGTGCAACCTGATTAATTGAAGCTTTTAAATTTCTTCTAATTTTTATTTTAGTAATATTTGATGTAATTGCATTTCTATCAGTTTCATCAATTATATTTTGCAATTTACTATATTTAAATCTACCCCCAAATTTATTAAAGTTTGTTGATTTGGAATATTCAGTAAGTTTATTCAATACTTGAGATTGTAATGCCGACACTGTTGAAGTATAAGATTCATTAAAATAAACACTTGAATCTAGTTCGACATAAAGTATCTTAAGATCAATTATCCTTTGATTGATACCAGAAACAGAATACTGTCTAAGTTTAGATAGTATTTGTTTTTTATTAAAGTCACTAACAAATGTACCACCTTTTGGTTTAATACTAATAATTACATTTCCAAATTCTGGAGGATCTAATTCTTCTCCTCCAACAATAGACATCGACTCTGCGTCTGGATATATTCTTTTAATAATTGCCTCATAATCTCTTGGGGTAACGGCACGATTTTGTGCAGAATACGTAATTGGAGCAAAATAACGAACCGAATCAATTCCTTCAATATCATTACCATTTTGAGATTTTACAATTTCATTATATACTTCATCACTGACCTTTTCACCTTTTATTGCATCAACCTCTGTTGGTGTTAATATTGCACCATTTTGATTTTTAAGTGATCCTGCATAAGTAAATTTATTAACTCCATTACCAACCTTACCGTCAGTAATTAAATATTCTACGGTAATATATTTGCCGTCAGTACCACCTTCATCACCGAGTTTCTTTCCAAATATACCATCACCAAATCTTATTTCATATTTTTCATCTTGTATTTCTCTTATAAAATATATTCTTGAATCTTTTGTTACATTCAGGATATTTTCTACAGGAACATATTTAAATCCTTTTTCAGTTTCAGAATCACTAATATAAACCGATACACTAGTCGTATCTATATCTGAGTTATTTAAAATAAATTTTTGATCTAAAGATCCATCATATATAAAGTTCTTTCTTAATAATGTTCCCTGATAGATGGTAATATTATCAAAATATGCAACTCTACCAACACCACTTTCTTTTTCTATTTTTCCCTCTATGTCCTCTATTGTGGAAAAAACGAAAGATGTATCATTTGAACTTCCGGTTGAAAAAACACCACTATTCAATGTGACAGTCTCAATATTCGTATCATTTTCATCAGTAGTTAAAACTGTCCTAAGAGAGACGGTTGTTTTTGATGCAGTCTTTGATCTTGGAACATAACCAATATTTCCGGCAAGAGAAACTACATTCTGTCTAACTGTTGCCGAATCCAAGAAGGATTCGTTCACAATCATATTAGAATTGAATGCAGTAATGTAAGTATTATATGCTAGTGTATCGATCAGTGCCGAAAAATTAGACCCCTCAAAGTCAAAATCTGTAAAATCGGAGTTTGCACGAAGATAATCCTTAATGGATGTCTTGATTTGATCGAAATCTAGGTTTGTAAACTTAGTAAAAGGCATTTTATTATCTCGTTGCCTCTAATATGAATGAATATTCTTGTGTTGGGAACTCTTGTCCTATGATATCAAAAAATATTGTAACCTCAAATGAGTTTTCATCTGGTGATGGGTCCACTATGACCCTGACATTCTCTACTCTAGGTTCAAAATTTTTAATTGCAGTGATAATTTGGTCTTTAATGATCGCAGCAGTACCAAAATCTACAAAATCAAACAGACTTTTATAGACATCAGACCCAAATACACTATTAAAAAACTTTTCAGTAGGTATTGTCTGTACGACATTCCTTACAGAACGACGAATTGCCGATTCATTCTTTAAAATTGGTAGATCATTAGTGATTGGATGAGGTTCAAAGGACAAACTAATGTCCTTGAATACTCTAGATATCCGTGTTACCGCCATCAGACAGAGTTTTTATTTATTTATACCGTCATTTTCAACATTTTCTTCACTATTTTGACGTTCTTTTGCCGTTTTCCAGAAATAATTCTCATCATTTCCTAATCCATCACGGTCATGACCGTTTTCGACCTGATAATAGACCGTCGAAACCTTAAAATCGGGTACTTTCGGTTCTTCTGGTGTCAAACTGTTGTCATAGATACGAGTTCTGTTGTTCGGATACAGACAAAACTGTCCATTATCAAGTTCAATCAGGTTATGTGACTTGTGTTCGGACGGATTTTCACTCGTCGCATAGTCAATTGAGTCTGGATCTTGATGATAGTTGTCCAGAGTACATATGTACGTGCCCGTCTGAGGTCCGTAATCCCTTGTATAGACCTCATAGTGCATCGAACCAATAAACTGCTTCTGTACTGCCACTACACCGTAGTCCATACAGTTCCAGAACTGTAGATTATGTAGGGTCATGTCCGGATCTGGTGTCTTTGGTTCACTCAGAAAGGCACTGATGGGGAGTTTATCATACATTGCGGCATATTCTGGTAAATATGTCTCAAAATAAAAAGCACGTCCAGGAATCGACTTTGCCGATACCCAGACGCCCTTTACAAACTCCCCATGTCCACTTTGATGATCTGTCAGATACTCTTTACGAACCCATACTTCCTGTGACGGAAGATTAGTTATCAAACATGCCATGGTAATTTACATATCTACACTATGTATTACCGTCCCTGACCCCTATATGCCTTCTTTGCATTATTACGAGAAGTCGCGGTACACTTAGTCCCTTTGCCCGCACCCTGACGAGTCTTCTTCGGGGTTCCGAGTGAATATGAGTCCTTGATCAGTCCTGTTTTTGATTTAGCCATTTAGATCCTCCGTGGTCGTTGGTAATAATAGTCTGTAAGTGTTCCGGTTTTGGTGATCCGGTTTCGTAAAATTCAATTGCCAGATCCTGCATGATCTCCAGATATTCGTCCTCGGTAAGATTTGTGAATAATCTCTTATTCTTACGAAGGATCGTATAAAGATCAGATGACACGGGTTTTTTCATGTCCGACACGAATCCGAGGATCACACCAAATCTCAAAACCACTCTCAATTGCATCGAGACAGAAAGAGACATCCTCTCCACACATGTCCTGCACTTCTCCTGATTCAAAGACTTGCATCTTCGGGGCAAACCATGGATACTTGATGCCTTCGTTCTCAAAGACTCCGTTCTTGATAAGTAACCATCCGAAACCTGTATAGTCCACGGTGAATGGTTTCTTACGTTTAGAAATACTTTCCAGAGTTTCGTGGTTCATCACACCTCCATTGTTTCGGAAGTCATCCTCCTCCAACCAATGAGCGACTGATGTGGTGCGACCGTCCTCTGTACAGTACCATCCTCCGGCAATGTCTTTGTCCATCAGAATCAGTTGCCAGAACTTCTCAGTATTGAATACAATATCACTATCAATCCATAACTGATAATCATACTCCAACTTGCCGTCCCAGGGAATCTGATCCGGTCCTCGCAGTACATTCGCACCCAGACACTTGCAACGAGCAAAATTCACCATTGATGAATAGTCCTGCGAGATCTGAATGCTTGCTCCTGCCTGTACTAGATCAAAACAAAGTTGTACGAAATTTTTCAGATATGTATACGAAACTCCCCTACCTGGAAGACAAAAAACAATTGTCTTTCCTCTGACCATTTCTTTTGCCTTATCAAAGTCCCATTCGGGTCCGGACTCTGATGGTTTCGGTGTCTTTGCCTTTACAGTAAATCCTTTAGCCATAATAGAATAAAACTACTTCAGTATCATACCAGGTATATAGTTACCTGTCAACGTCCCTGATCACTATCGAATCTCCATCAACCTCGATATTTACTTCTGTGCCCTCGTACCATCCGTTTTCATCACAGATCCATTCAGGAATTGTCAGATAGTGCTCTCCAGTGACTGGATCGATCTCTACAGTCGTAAAATTTTCCTGGGGATTTTTTTGCATTTCTTTGAACTCTGCCATTGATTTTATATATGCTCAGAATTTTTTTAAGAGAGGGAAATTGAAAGGTCGATTTGGGTCGTTTATAGCTTAGGGAAGTGATGCGTTTTTAGCCACGCACCGCGGCAATAAGGGGGCATAATACCCCCGAACTGCTGTTAACGAACGCATGGCACTGTGTAAGGATTGCGAACAATCTTTATGATGCCGTCATCAATCACTTTGATCCATTTTTTGTCTGTGTGAACACAAATGGTGTGAAACTTTCCGAAGTCAGTGCGCCGAACGATTTTCATAATGTATCAGATAGAGAAGGAAATGTTCGGTGCCTCTGAGTTGCACCAATACTTACCGGGGTTGCTTCCTTTGTATTTGGAATTTGCCCCGGCATGTAGATAAGCAGGCAGTGCCACGTTATCATCGGAGACCCAAAGTTTGCGACGGGTTGTTAACGAAGATGCGATGCGAAACATGTTAATCAGTGAGAAAAGAACAGGAGGGGAATGAACCCCTCAGGAGAACGTGTAACCGTTAACGAACTTGTAAATGTTCTTGTCATCAGTGATGAACCACTCAAATTTGTGCTGATAAACGCTGTCAGTGAACGCATCACAAAAACGTTCGATCAGTGCATTGAGACGGGACTTTGTTGTGTTTGTTTGCCATCCACCGTCAAAAACACGAAGGAAGTCATCACCAACCTCTGCAATTTTATTACCGTGGAGATACACGGTAGACTCATTAGTTTCGGAATCGAAAGTAACAGTCGTGTTTGCAGATGTCCAATTCTCATTGTTTGCAACTGCGTCGTTCATTTGCTTTTCGATCTTACGCATTGAAATTGAAGTGAAAGGACTGGGGTCGTGGTGGGGTGTGCTCCCCTCCACTTCTCTAAGATACACGGAAACGGGGTGCTGTGCCAAAAAAGTGGACACCTTGCCGACTGTCACATCCGATCCATTTGTTTCTCTATAGTTTCCCGACGCTCCTGCATTACATCCACCAGGTCGGAATCCAACAGATCGATGAGAAGATTGGCACCCAGGATGATGACAATCGAAGCAAGGAAGATACGCATGAGAAAGTGTGAATGAAGAACGAAAGGAGTTAGTGTTACTCTCCGAAGAACGCAAAGTGTGCATCAAGGACGAAATCAATGATATCATCATCTGCATTAACATTGAAACGATCGCAGAACCAATCGACTGCCATTTCTGATGATGCCATTGTGTCAAACATGAAACCCTGAAGTTCGGAGAGATTTGAGTCAGAAAAGAGTTGTGTTTTGTTCATGTATCCACAATACACGATTTTGGGGTCTGTGCCCATTTTGTGTGTAGGTTGTTCAACTGTCCACCGGCAGCTGCGATTCTCAATAATAAATGTATATTGAGAATGACTAACTTGCGGGTCTCAGCGTATCACCATACGAAACGTTGATGGTATCAACGTCTGCCAAATCATTGTAAGTTTCTTCACCATAAAGATCGGTGATTTCTGCCTCCAAATCTGTCTCTTCATAATCTTTCAGATTGTCCATGATTGAATCGTAGGCAAATTGTGCCAACGTATCAATATCCATGTCATCGATAATCATGTTGGCATAGTTTTCTTTGAGAGTGAAAAGATCAGATTCGTTCATAGTTTGATTGATGAAGTTTGAAATGAAGGACATCAGTAATCAGTGTCTCCGTTGATGTACTTCTCAACATCGAATTTCTCTTCCTTCTCCCATTCTTCCTTGTATTCGATGACATCGAAGATCTCACCGGGAGCATCAGCAATCTCAGACCAGAGTTCATCAAACATGGAGAATTTCCTAACGACAGATACAACATAACCCCTCACGGACGAATCCACAAGGGGTTCTGTGCCAGTTCTCCAACTGGTTTTTTTAAAGACTTCTATTCTCAATAAGGACTCACTATTGAGAATAAAAAACCAATCTACGAACTGGCACAAACTAGAAGATATCTGCCAGATCTTTGATGGTAGCATGAACGTCTTCATCACCTTCGAGCTGCAGAATCTCACGCCAATCCTGATCCTCGATATCAAGATCATCGTAACATTCGATGTCTAGAATAACACGGATTGTGCGTTTCTGTGCAATCATTGTGGTTAGGTGATTCTCGGACTATTCTATCATGCGTAGTGCATATATGCAAGCGTTTGATAGTCTTGCTCGTCACGATGTTCGTCATCATCATATGCGGTCATCTCGTCATTATATGATGTGCTATCTTGTATCATGTTATATGATACGTGTCCTTCGCACATCTCGTCGAGATCATATGATGATGCATGATCATTATTGAATGTATAGTCGAGATCGTAATCGTCGTACATGGTTCTCGTCGAGATTGATGAACTGTGATTATGATACTATGATCTCGTCGAGTTGTCAAGTGTATGTCTCGACGAGATTCATAAGATGTATTTATACAATCTCGACGAGAAATGTGTGGATCTCAGAGTTTTTCTGCCGTCCCTGTTGACAAAAACCTTCGAGTGTGATAACGTGCGGACTAAACTCACATAAGGATGAGAGGTTTCTGTGAAGTTACTCAGGAGTTTCTACACAGTATTCACACAGTATCCACGGAGTTACTAACACCTTATTGCTAATGATTCTCAATAGCATACAAACAACACTTTTATATTTAAAAATACCTTTTTAATTGTTTTTTAATCATATTTCAGCATATTTCAATCAATTTGTTCATAATTTCAGTGTAGGCACCAATAATATCACCTGTACCCTTACGGAATAAATCTTTGTCCATACTTTGATTTGTCTCCTTATTTCTCAACCTACATCCATCAGGACTAATCTCATCGGCAACAACAATCTCTCCATTGACAGTCGTACCAAACTCAAGTTTAAAATCAATCAATATAATACCAATTCTTTTAAACAAATCAGATACCACGGCATTAGTCTCCTTTGCATACTGTTTGATTCTTCTTAGATTAGTATACCCCATAAGTGTTAATCTATCCTCCGTAAGTAAAGGATCATTCTTATCATCATCCTTGAGATAGAACTCAACCAGTGGTGGATTGAATACGGTATCCTTTGGAATAGTCGTGTCTCTTACAATCGAACCATCAGCGACATTACGAACAACAACCTCAATCGGAATAATATCCACCTTCTTACATCTCATAATACCAGGACCTGCCGATTGTATGAAATGAGTTTTAATTGTGGCACGTTCTAATTGTTCAAAGATAAGGGATGATATCTTTGCATTGATTTCACCCTTACCTTTCGGATGATCTTTCTTCTTACCATTACCGGCAGTCACAGTATCATGATAATGAATCAGAACCTGATCATCATCAATACCCTGAATCACACTCTTGACCTTACCCTTGACAATAACATCATTGGGCATTTTCTTTTCTTCGGTGTTTGACATACTCTACATCATCCCAATAATAGTTGTGACAGACAATCAGACAATGAACTTTCCGATGAAGAGGTGAATCCTTATAAGATTCTTCGCTCTTGTTTTTAACTCCTATCTCAATGGTAAAATATTCATGGTCTACAAAGTAAACCCATCCCTCTACATTTCTCCACTTGACATAATCATCAACTTGAGGTTTGTACGTCATCTCTTACGGCACGAAGATAGTTTGGATTGACACCTTTTTCAATAAGATGTTCTAGGAGTTCAGAGCATCTTTCCTTTGTAAGATGCTGGTACTCAGGATCAATGAGTGCCCAACCATTTGTCCCTTCTTCTTCAATTTTGTATGTTTTTTGTGTCATTTTACTTGTCCTCTAATTTAGTGCATCCTTTAGGTTTTACCTTATCATAATCAATACCCTGTCCCTGATTATCAGTCTTTGGACTACCTTCATTAACTCTGGCAGTCTTTTGGAATGTCGCACGTTTATAACGTTTACTGAAGACATCAGGACACCAATAAGTTTCAACCCAGTGTAGTGTCGGATTCAATTCCATGTGTCTCTCAACAGAATGATCAAAGATACCGAGTTGAATGTAACCATCATGACTGATACAAGAGTGTTCATTTAATGAATGAAGATAAAGAGTTCTTTTAACTGGTGATGATGGATGTTCCGTTCTTTCGATTGGAAACTCATCATTGGTATCCCATCCAAATTGTTCCATCAATAACTGTGTTCATGTCGTTGATACTCATGATGAGTATAAATTTGTGACCGGTCCAGTGTTTCATAAATTTCCACCAATCGATTGTATAAGACAGGAGCAGGTCCATATTGTCTGGCAATGAGATGTTCATCACTGTGATCTAAAAGTTGAAGGGCACTTAGGATAACACCCAGTTCCTGAACATTTAGAAAGACATTAGTTTCTGTTCTTGAACAATCGACTGTCATAGTTTTCAGTGCATTTTCCTTATCTATGATTATAACACAGACAAGGTTTTTTTAGGACAGGACATAACAATAATCAATGGAGTTAATACACCAACCCGTCGCAGATGTAATCTCTTCTACAAGGTCATCACCATCAATCGCACTCCAGGTCGTCGCCATAACTTCATCGACAATCTCCTGTTGATCATCATTGGTCATTTCATCATCAAAGTCAAAGTCAATCTCAACAATACGAAAGTTCATTGGTTTGAAAATAGAAAGTTTGCGAAGTTGACGATCGGTATCAATAAACATCAGACCAGTTCCTGCTGAAGTGCCATATATTGTTCTTCTGTAACTTCATCTACACAATCCTGAATGGTAGTGTAGATGTAATCAATGTTGCCAATATCGTTGAAGATACGTTCAACCAACTCAGGATGTTCTTCGCACGGATACACATCCAATCCCTCATTGTCCCGCATAGAACAATCTTCCTTGGTATAAATCCATGCCGCACAGTATGCAGTTTCCCCCTGTTGTTCGATGAGAGTGTTGACTCGATCTTTCAGTTGTTGAAGAGTGTAGTTCATGAGAGAAGAGAATAGATGAAAAGAACGATGGGCAGAACGTAGAACATCAGCAGTACAGGGGCATATACTCAGAAGAAGGCATCTTTTCGGTATTATAGTTGGTCACTTCCGCACCCTTGGCAATACGTGACATCCACTCGTTTTTTGCATCAATCATAGTCACCGTGCTATAGGACTTCATACCATTGGCACGAAATGTGACTCTCTTGTGGAAACGTTTGATCACAACTTTCATTCCTTTCTTCTCATCTGCCTCGGCAATAAATGCCTCAGGGAAGAAATCAACGATGGTGGCAGAGTTGGTCAGTTGCATGGGGTGTGTCCCTTGTTGATGTTCTTATTATAGGGCATCCGAGTGCCCTGTGAAGGTGGTGTGTGCCACCTTCTCAACTGGTTTTTAGACTGAAACGTCAAACGTGTTAAGATCAGTCTGAGTCACCTTATTGTTAGGTGACAGGATGCTGCGGTCATCACAGACCTCCCATCCGTTCTCAGACTCATGAATCACCGCAAACCCGAAGACACCGGCTGTGGGCATCATGTAGAGTCCGTGCTTCTCCGCCTGGCGGGCACTGGAGAACCCACGAGCAGTGATAGTCCAGTCAGAACCAAAGTAGGCACAGATGAAGTCGGTCATGGTGTGTCCCTTGATTACCTCTGTATTATAGGGCAGGACAGAGCACGGACACCCTGTCCTGTGCCACTACCTCAACTGTCCCATGCCTTTTGCATTGTGAAGTTCAATCGACTAAAATTCTCACGTTTGACAAACTTGAACGTGCCATAATCATGGAAGACGACATAACCCTCACCGTGACACCTACGATTGTTCAAATATGCCTTCGGTCCATTATTACGACAGGCAAACAAATACTCATGCTTCATTGATCGCACCAGTTTCCACAACCGAATCAAATTCACATCACAATCTGCACTATAGGCAATCAATTCTTCATCCAGTTCAATACCCTCACGAATGAAAGAGTTAAGAACCTGCTTCAACTTTGCCGCCTGCTTATCATCAACAAACCTCACCATTTGTGCCATCTGACGGGCAAATGCGACATCAGAACTGAAGTCGTCATCCACAATCTTCCAGGTCTTGGGTCTCACAAACAGACACTCATCCGTGCTCTCTACATCACCATGATTCAGTGGCAGTGCCATACACTCACGCAAACAATTACCATCACCATCATACCACTGATCGGGTTCGTGCCAGGTGTGTGGTGCGACGACAATCGTCTCCTGAATAATATCATCGAACACATAAGTCACAGTATTCGGACAATAGGTATCATCACCACCGAATCCAAGAAAATCACCCTGAATAATACCATTTGTCCTTGGCAGATTTGCCAGACAGGCATGAAGAATCAGAGCTACATTACCCTCATGATTGTTGTTGATGTCATCATGAGTATAATTGATTTTGATCTTTTTCTTGTTGAATACACTCTTGGTGCCGACAAAAAACTTATCAGTCTCAGGATGTGTGCCCCAGACAATCGCAGGAGCACCGTCCATTTTGACCGAAAGATGATGCCATTCGGTGAAAACATCCAGGGGTCGAAGATCACCAGTCAGAATAGAATCTTCGATGTGTTCAATGTGAGTCAGCATGTCAGTCAGAAAGAAGATCGTCGTAAAAGTCTTTTGTGGTGCCCTTTGCACCTTCCAACAGTTCTTTCTGTTGTCTTAGAAACTTGATTGCAGATTCGATACCATCAATCTCAATCTCAAGTTTTTGTTTTCGATGGTTCAGTTCAAGAATTTGTTTGTTGATACTGTCTACATTGTTCATTAGTAGTGTACCTCACAATCAATATCCTGAGATAACCAATAATAGATTCGATCCATACACTTGGCAGAATCACCGATCTCACTGTCCAGGAACTCATAAGCATAACGAATCCGATTGTAAGGATCTGCCAGGTGCTTCTCAACTTCTGGGGTCATCAGTGGTCCTCCCTTGTTTACATGGTTATTATATAGCCATCAGACGGTTTGGGAACGACTGCTGTGCCACTTGTTTCACCGGCATACCTTGTTTGTCATTTAGATGCAGATCATATAGGATTTCTTCCCACTCCCGTGCTTCAATTTCATGTGGTTGATCCACATAGTCGTATTTTTCGACCGGTTCTTGACAATAACACATTTTTCCATGCCGAAACCGCAGAGAACCGTCTACCCACTGTGCCAGGTGCTTCAATTCATGAAAAAGGATTTTTGTATACAACTCCTTGGACATTTCGGTCTGAAGTTCAATCAGGAAGTGACGTGGCCGATGAGATCGACCGATCACGTCACAATAACCATAGACACCCTCACGTTTCAATCCCCGGTGAACAATCTCCACATCAATCTTATGACGTGGATAATACTTGTTCAGAAACCAAGAGGTAACATCCTCACAGAGTTTCTTAGAATAACCGTATCCAGAATGGTAGATGCTAGACATGTGCCCCAGTGAAGAAACCAGATGAATGATGCAGTGAACAGGAACTTTTCTTTAGTCGTCATCAATAATCAGAGAATCATCAGGTAGATTGTTTGCTCTGGACTTCATTCGATTCAGTTTGGATACGTTCCATCCATTTTTATCAGAATCAGTGACAACACCGTCAAGTTGACGACGTTCACTTTCGGTGTGATAATGTCGTTCATCGTTCATTGTAACCTCCGAATTGAATGTGTTCATTATATCATATTATCGCACATAAAGGTAGCTCCCAGCCCAGTCACAGTTCTCCAGCAACCACTCACGGTCTTTAATCAAACAGAGATTGAAACGGACAATCTTTGCGGGTGCCTTGAATGAAGCAGGCTTGTAAACTTCTCCAGTCTTCTTATCAACGAAGGCATGAACACTCCTAGACTGAGATTCAGTCTCCATCATAATCTTGTGATACTTACGACCACTCTCAACGGAGAATGTGTAAGGATCAGAGTTAGGGTGAGACTGCTTGAAATTGTCAACCAGAGCATCACACAACATCAAAGTCCACTTGCGAACGTTCAACTGAATGTCGTTCCGTGCATCCTGCTGAGCAACGTAGTCTGCGAAGGAGGTTGTCATGGGGTCGTCCCTTGATTACAAATGTATTATAGGGCATCCTGGTGCCCTGTGAAGAGGTTGTGGACAGTTGTTATGCTGTCCTACGGATGGGTCGGTCGAATCCTTCGATGCGATAACCTTCTCTCATTGCATGAAGAATGATGTTATCGTATGAATGTGACCTTAATGGTATGTTTCTGTGCAGAAGAAAGTCTTCACAATCTTCTGCCAGTGCTTCTTTCTCTTCATGAGAAAGTTTTTCTAAATCGATCATGCTACCAGGGCTCCCTCTGGAATATCTATAACCTGTGCGAAAGTATCACTCCAGGTCTTAGTATCATAACAGAACCATTCACCATCCTTGAAGATATAACCAAACTCTTCACCGTTGTTAATAAACTCAGTGATAGATTCATCCAAACGAGGAGGACAATCTTCTCCACGCTCAGAATAATACATTGGACCAGTTTCGGGACGGGTTTCATTCTGCCAACCACAATTAGTCCAGCAGGAAGACATATCACCACCGTCAATCAGGTCAATAACTTGACTCTTTGTGATGTAATGTGTGCTCAGGATGCGACCCAACCACTGAGGATAACCATCCCAGTGATGATAAACAGAAATGATTGCATTTCCAACTTGAAGACCAATTCGTGCTCGGGTTGCCATGATGATGAAGAAAAAAAGGTTGAAGAATGAACTTTAGTGATTTACCAGATTTCAGTCCAGCGTCTGTGATTTACTCTAGTGATTCTACCTTCCTTGAGCATGTTGTCACAAACTCTACAGAAGACCTCAAATTTTTGTTCACGGGTGAGTGTGTCTGCATCGGTGCATCGTGACATCACTTTGAGCATTTGCCGTTTGTTGGTGATCATTGCTCTCCCTTGACTACCTTTGTATTATAGGGCATCCTGGTGCCCTGGCAACGACTGGTGGACAGTTCATAGACTGGTGCATCAACGACGCACCACACTATCAAGCATCTCACCCTTCTCAAAGACGGTATCAATCACCGTCTGCAATCCACGTTGAGTAGAGATACCAACCTTAGAATAAACAGGGACGACACAGAATCCGTAGGTCTTATCATTGCCACCTTTACGAAGCACACGACCCACAGTTTGAGTCATTTCAATCACATCCATGTTACGCATGAAGATGACTGCTTCCAGTTGACTGACATTGATACCTTCAGACAGAATCGAACGGTGAAGAACAACAAACTTTTTGTTGGAATCTTTACCCCAGGTGTTCAAAGTTTCAAAGAACTTCTCACGGGATACTTTCTTACCATCAATAACAGCACCAGTCTTGGCAGTGATATACAAATAAGAATAACCACGTTTCTGCAACTGATAGGCAAAATCAGTCTGGAAGATAGTGGTCAGTTGTTTGGTAGTGTTAGAACAGACCAGAACTTTCTTGATGCTGATCTCATCAATCGTGGTGAGAATGTTGTTGCTCTCAAGGTGAGGGGTGATAGATTTACGATCAACCTTATCCATTTCAATCACCTTAACCTTGGGAGGAAGAATATAACCACCCTCCACAAGTTCAGGTGCAGAAACTCGGCAGATTACATCACCATAGACGGCACGATCATTCATGCCTGGTTTGGCAATAGTGACCGAAGTCTTACGAGTGGCAGTGAAGAAATAGCAACGATTTGCCTCTTGACTGTAGTGCTCGGTGGCAGGGAAAAAGTTACGTTTGACACTGTTATGTGCCTCATCAAAGTAGATAGTATCTACCTCAACTTCTGCATCCACAATACGACCCAGAGAGTTGTAAGTGGTGAAGATAAGTTGATGCTCACCGGCAGTTTTGCAGATGGAGTCGTGCATCTGAATCTGCTTGACTTTAGTGGTGCCGAAGAAAGAAGTCTCACCACTGTGAACGTGCATCACATGCACATCATTGCGTTGAATAACTTCCAGAAACTCACTACAAAGTTGCTCAGCAAGGAGAATACGAGGAGCAACAATCACAATGGTTTTGTGTGATGTTGCAGTCTCAAATACTCTCTTGGCATCCATGATTGCCGTGAGAGTTTTGCCTGCTCCGGTGGGGAAAATCAGTTGACCTTTGGCATACTCTTCCATACGATTGATGCCACGTTGTTGATGCGGACGAAGAGTGACGGTCACAGATGTCTGATGAATATGAATATATTATGCCATGAAAAAACCACCTCGTCAAGAGGTGGTAGACAGTTCAATAACTGTCACACAAAGAAACTTTCCAGTCCCTTGTATTGTATTTGCATTGAGGTGTAATTTCTGGTGTCAGTGATATCAACTTCTTTTCCAACTTTCTTATGATTGACGGGGGAATAGTAAAGTCCTTTCTTTGTATTAAAGAAACCCCATATAGTGCGTACAGGCTCATCAGTATAATTGAAATGATCGGGGTGACGTAACCAGATAGAAACCACATTACGTCTGAATTGTTCAACCTCGTAATGATAACCTTCAGGAGGTTCATGAGGGAATGATGAAGGAAGTTTCATTCAATCGTCATAGATACGGCACTCATCTGCATCTGGTTCAACCTCACAAAATAGTTCAAGTGCGGTAGGATCATGATGATCACCATCTGCAATTTCTTTCTTGTGATTCTCTACATAGACCTCAAGTTCATGAAGTTCTTCTTCGATGTGACGACGTTGTTGTGGTGAAGTTGTTGGATCTTCAAGGATCTTTTTATCAACTTCAATGTGCTTTTCGACGCTTTCCATTATAGTTTGTCCTTTTGTGATTGTATTTATTAGTATCGCATTGGAAAATTGATCACATCACCATCATTATTATCTAGTGATTTAGGTGAAATGGTATCATCTAATGCAGATATGAAACTTTCTCCATATGGATATTCATCAAGTCCTAAATCGATTGAATCATTTTTTTGATATCCTTGCATCAAATTTATGATATCTTTTGCCTGTCTTTTACAGACATCATGATAACTAACTTCCTGTTTGAGAGTTGTGATGATTGCCTCATAGATTTCCAATGGAGTCGCTTCAGAATGAAGAGAATCTCTAATCCATTCACTCAATTTTTCAAGTGAATAGTTTTTATATTCAAGATCTGGTTTTGTCATTGAGTTCCTCCATAGTTTCTGATTGCTTCCTGTAGCATAGTCTCAATCTCGGCACTTGTCAAGTCATTTAACCAGTTCCATTTCTGGTCCTCTCGATCCCATTCCATACTAAATGAACCGTCATCATTTTCATGAATTTTAAGAGAATCATCAGGCATCTTTCTTAAATTCTTTACGGCATTTTTTCAATTCTTTAAGTTCATCCTTAATCATTTGGTAGGCATCTTCAGTAGCAATTTTATTTGCCATTTCCATGGCGGTGACAATCTCTACTCTCGTACCAAAATGTTGTAGTGCTCTTTCAAAGCAGTCTAATTCTTCGTACATAATTAACCCTCGTCATCCTTTCTTTTGGGAAGTGGTTGTTGATCAAGTCCAATGGTTCTCATGGTTTCTTGTTGTTTCATGTACAATTTGATCCAACAACGTGCCATGTCTCTCAACATTTCCATATCATTACATTCTTCAATCTGCCGTGATAGTTTTTCGTATTCAAATAACTTGGCAGTGCTCTGTAATACTATTTCTGCTGGATCAAATTGACTCATTGTTCCTCTCCTTTTAAAAAACAAATAGAATTGAATTTGCCATTATAACCTTTGATCATTAATTTTGTATGTGCAGTATGAACCTCAGTTTTCTCTACTGTGTATTCTTTTCCTCTCTCTAATACATTGTCGGGATTATCACTATTTCCCCAGTTAATTTGCTCCCTACAGCAACCAATATAGGTTACTTTATCTCCGTCATGGATACGTGGAATATTCATCGTGCTTTCTAAGTGTTTTGAGATAGTTTAACACGTTCTCACGAACCCACATGAGTTCATGATAACATCTTTGATTATGAGCGCACTGACGTAATGCGGGATCAGGTTTGTGAACAGATTCAATGAAGATGTCTAGTCCTCGATTCCATTTAACATCACCCGGTTCGTTGTCTTCGATTCCGTTTTGATCCCTCATTTTTAACCCCCTTTTTAATAAAGTTCAGTGCCGAATCGTAAGTGCGTGATTGATGAATCACACTTCCATTATGTATAATGCTAAACTTTTTGCCACATGGAACTGCTGCCCACATTCCATCATTTGTTACATAACCTAAAGGATTACCTGGGTTTGGTTCAAGTAATCCTGGCTGTGGAATATGTGGTTTTAGAAACTTATTCATAATCCATTACATGACTTTGCAATAAATTTTCAATGTATTGGTTGATGGGTGTTCTAATTTCTGCACCCATCTTTACAAGATTCCAATAAGTTTCCCCATCAAGTTCAATGCAGACTTGCATTTTTTCATCAAAAAACTTAGACATCAGAACTTTGCATTTACACTCACGACAGTTGCATTAGGATTTCTTGCCAGTGCCACTTCACGGGCTTCATCATAGTTTGCGGCACGAACAGTCTCATAGAAAGTACGACCCGCAACATAAAGTTTGACTTCACAGAGCATGGGATTGTCCCTTGTTTACCTCCATATTATAGGGCATGAAGCACCAGTATTTAAATCTAGTAGACAGTTCTTAAACTGTCTCATCAACCCCAACAAAGGTATTCTACTTATATTTTGATACTTTGTCAATTATGTATTTCATTTGCCTTAAAAGTAAAGAATGAAGTTATGGCATATCTCCCCCAACCATCAAAGTAATCAGAATCTTTAATACTTATTTCTCTTACTCCGTGTTCTACCCATCCAGGGAAGATAATCATTGAATTGTTATCACAAGGAACTTCATAATCATATTTTGGAAAATATAACTGTCCACCTTCAAATTTTTTAGGTTCTTTATAAAAATATGAAAATCCTAAAAACTGAAATCCTTTATCAGTATGTGGATCATACTTATCACCATTATGATAATATCTGACTTTTGTGGTATCACTATTTGATTTATTTGCCAGACAGCAACAATCATGTGTATCGGCAAATACATCTAAAACACCACTCGTAAATAATTTTCGATTGACTGTCAAAATATTAGATAAACTTCTCCAGTTAACACCATTATTTTTAGTATTATCCCTGTAAAGTGAGTCCAACATAATTGCTTTCGCACTGGTATATCCATCTACACCACCATAATCTTTTACATCAAGCAATTTACCTGGTTTTGTATAAAATTTAAGTTCTTCCCATATAAGTTCTAATTCTTTCTCATTATAAAAATTATCTACAATCAAATGAGGAAAGGGATTTTCAAATTGAGTGACTTGTAATATTTCATCATTCATAATAAAAAACTCATTTCTTTTTATTTATGTTGGAGTGACATTATTATGAACACCATAGATTCTTCCTGTTCCTACAATATTTTCTATATCAAAAAAACCTTTGGCAATAGCTGCTCCATGGTGTCCAGCAGATCCACCAGGACCCTCTTGTTGTCCTGTGCCTTCTGCATCACCTTTACCACCATCACCACCGGCACCTCTTTCATTAAAGTTACCAGGATTATTATTGTCCATATCTTTTCCTTCGGAGCCATCAACTGCACCTTCACTACCATCACCACCTTCACCGGGGTTTACTCCACCGCCCCCTCCTCCACCTCCACCAGAAGAGGAATCTCTACCACTACCTTCTGAATTTACTGCACCCCGACCACCATTGGCACCTTCACTAGAACTTCCTTCTCCTCCATTAGTTGCATATCTATCTTCAGATTCACTTGTGGATCCTTGTCCTCCACCATTTCCACCATTTCCTCCTGGTATACCCATGCCACCTCCACCTCCACCACCACTGGATCTTTCGACGGAGTTTTTTAATTCACCACCGGCACCACCACCGCCTCCTCCACCGCCACCACCGGCGTAAATTGAGGCATTAGATCTAACTTTAAGATATCTTACATTATGATTTAATCCCAATCCACTTGTTCCATCTCTCCCATTTTCTCCACTAGCATCAGAATCTTCTCCACCATTTCCACTTGAACTTCCACCATTACCACCATCACCACCTCCACCTCTAATATGTCCGGAGTTACCACCAGGACCAACTATGACATCTAAAGTTCTTGCTCCACCCCAATCTCCTGTTCTAAATGCACAAGACCATCGATTACCATTTCCACCATCTCCTCTTTCATGAGTTCCTCTTTCAGATCCAATAGTGCCTCTTACATGAAGAATAATTCTTGATCCGTTTTGTTTTTTACTTCTACCACCACCTATTACTATTACATTATTACTATTCCATCTATCTCTACCCCACACTCTATTGCTATTTTGATTGATATCGACGACTACATTCAATGATCTATTTTGAAGATCTGCAAATGAAATTGCACCACTGGCAGGAACTGGATTATTATCATTATCATCCCTATCAAGACGATAAGTTTCTCCATGAACGGTTTGATTTACTCTAAATGAACCTAAATCATTATTTCCTCCTCCAGGATTACCAAACTCATTAATGAGGTCCTGAAAACTAATTGGATCCGGAGATGCTGGTGTTGGTGGCATGTTTTAACTTACTCCTCCATTTTGTTGTTGAGTTCCCTCAACTCTACTGGAACCAACAGTCACATTAATTGTAAGATTTCCTGATGATGTAATTGCATAGCCAGAAGGACCACCAGTTCCACCCTCAGATGTCTCAACGCCTTCCCCACTCTGCCGTGCATCTCCTTCTCCACCATTTCCTCCTCCAGACTCAGTTCCATCAGCACCATCTTCGGCACCTCCCGGTTTTCCACCTTCTCCACCTTGTCCGTCAGTTCCATTCAAATTAGATCCACCTCCACCTCCACCTCCACGACATTCATCGTCACCACTATTTCCACCATTACCACCCCTACCAGCACTATCGGTGTCTCCACTTGTACCATTTTCACCGTTCTTTTTTTCTGGTTTATCAGGATCATTATAATTAAATCCTTGCCCACCTTGACCAGCAGGAACACCGGCACCACCACCGCCTCCTCCACCACCAGCTCGTCGGGCTTCTGTTTGTGAAGTTTCTTTACCTCCACCACCTCCGGCACCACCACCACCACCGGCTACGATGATTGCACCGGAACGAACAACTATACTTTCAGTGGCAACTTGTATTCCCAATGCACTGGTTCCATTTTCACCAGGTTCACCATTAGAATCGTGTTTTTTACCATCTCCTCCATCACCACCTGCACCATATATTTTTGCTCCCTCACCAAGTTCAATATTTACTTTGGCAGAGGAAGAATTATTTCCTCCAAACCAGGCACTTGAATCACCAGTTCTTAATGCACATTTATTCCTATCACCCTTTGTGGATCCAATAGTTTTATTGACAATGTAAATAATATTTCTAGCTTGGGCACGAACACTTTTACTCGTTGAACTTTTTAAACCACCAACGACTGCTTTATCTTCAGTTGCGGCAATAATACGATTCTCAGTGCTACCATCAATAACAGTAATAGTATTTAATTGTTTTCCACGAAAATCACTAAACTTTATGGTGGTTGTAGTGTCATTAGAACCAGTCCCAATGGGAATATCTACATCAAATGGCCATTGTTTTCCACCATGTGTGGTGGCATCTCTATATTGACCAATACGTATTAGTGGAGAACCATTAGTTCCAAACTCATTTTTTATTTGAGATGCACTAATTGGATCCGGAGATGATGGTAGTGGCATAATTAACTACTTGTAACGGTTTCCCAGGCAGAACCTGTATATACTTGTAATTTATTTAATGTTATATTATAAATTGTGGCACCAGTTATAGTTGCCCCAATACCATTTCTAGTGGCAGTAGATACTTTTGGTGGTAAGAAATATGGTTGTGTTGTTCCGACACCAACAGTCCCAGCATCTGCAAGATCAACAGCACATCTTACTGCCGTGGTTCCGACACCAACACCACCAAAAACTCCAATTTTACTTGGTGAAAATACCCCAACATCAGCATAATCATCAAGGTCTACGTTTGTAGATATTCCTATTACCCCAGTTTCGGATACAAAAAATCTTGATGTTTCTCCATTAACTGTTATGACATGACCACTAATTGTACGATTAGCATCACCACCACCCACAACTAAATTAGTAGTTTTTATTGTAGATCCGGCAGAAACTCTATTGAATGTAGAAATACCTGATGCTGTATTAACATTTGCATTTAATAATGGTTGTGATACATCAAGAATGACATTACTTGAAGTATCTTGTACGTCACCTTTAAATGTTGCAGTTAATGTGGCACCACTACCGAATGAAAGTGTTCCATCGATTGTCACATTATCTTCAAAATATGCGGCACCAGTAAACGTAGAAATGCCAGCAACATGTAATACATGTGTCGGATTTGTAACACCAATGCCAAGATATCCCTGTTTTGTCAGAGACATTAATTGTTCATTACCTACGTCACGATGCCAATGGAACGCTTTTTCATTTGTCGTATTATTTCCTAAAGAGAAATTGACATTACCGGCATCACGATTAATGATATCAAGTGATTGATTTGTGCTAAAGACGCCAAATCCACTGGTGGATCCATAATTTATCGATGCACTACTATTTCCGGCACCGACACTATTTCCAATACTAATAGATGCCTTTGCGGTATCAGAAATGACTTCTAGTGTGGCATTACCAGATGCCTTTCTAATTTGCAAATCTGTAGATGGTGCCGACGTTCCGATACCAATAGAGTCAAAAGATCCTATGCCAGTTACAGTAATACCATTACTTCTGGTTTCAAACTTCTTGGAATTATCATAATAAAGTGTGACTGCTCCATCTTTGGCAAATGTTGCCATGCTCTCACTACTAGCACCATCATTAATAACCAATAAATCTGAGAGAACATAGAGAGCAGTATTATCACTATCAATAAAATTATTACTACCATTGTGATAAATCTGTAAGTCTTCACCAGTACCAAAGATTACCTTTGCATCATCTTTAAAGTATGCGGTACTACCAAATCCAACAGTTGCACCAGTTCCAATAAGAATATTATCACTAAATGTGGAGACACCAGACACACTCAAACTGCCTGTTGTTGCTCCACCAGAAACCAATACACCTTCATTGGTGGTTTCAAATTTCTTGGAGTTGTCGTAATAAAGTTCTACTGATCCATTACTACTAAACTCTGCAATTGTTTCAGTGTTATTATTGCTCTGAATGACGACATGATTACCATTCAGAGTAAGATTTCCCGTGCCAGCATCATCAATATAACTATTACTACCATCATGATAAATCTGTAAGTCTTCACCGGCACCAAAGATTGCCCTTGCATTATCTCCAAAAAATGCCGTACTACCAAATCCAACAGTTGCACCAGTTCCAATAAGAATACTATTACTAAATGTAGAGACACCAGACACATTCAGTTGTTGTCCGGTTAAATCAGTTACGGTAGTAACACCAGAAACATTCAGTTGTTGTGCGGTTAAATCAGTTACTGTCGTAACACCAAGTGTAGAAATACCAGATACATTCAGTTGTTGCCCGGTTAAATCAGTTACTGTCGTAACACCAAGTGTAGAAATACCACTTATTTTTAGATTTGCACTTGCTGTTACACTACCACTCGTGACACCAAATCCAATAGAAGTTACCGGATTACTTCCTACCTGTAATTGAAAATCAGTTGAAGTCGTTCCAATACCTATGTTAGAAGTTGTTGTTAATCCAGTAGGAACATCAATAAATCCATCAGTTGCAATGGCAACAACTGCCTGATCACCAAAATTTCCGGCAGAACCGGAAAAAGTTGTAGCACTAATCGTTCCGGTACTTCCATTTATAGTAATACTTCCTACCGTTACAATTCCACTTACACTTGCATCCGTTGCGGTAATATGTCCTACAACCTTGGCATTTCCTCTTACATCAAGGAGTTTTTCTGGAACAGTTGTGCCAATTCCAACTCGGCCGACAGCATTGACAATGAAATTATCATTGTCAACCTGTACCCCATTCCTAAAATTAAATGACTTTATATAATTTGCCATTATGCCTTTTTAGTTATTTATCTGATAATTTTTGTTCCAGGTCATCAACCTTATCACTGAGTTCCTTGATTGCCTCAATTAAGAGAGGAACAAGTTTCTCATATTGAACAGTGATATAATCATCACCTGATGGTGCGGGACGAACAACTTCTGGCAGAACTTTTTGAACTTTCTGTGCAGAAACACCTGCATAATCTACTTCAGTGTCAAATCCCAATTCTTTTGCAGTATCATTAAAGTTATATGTAAATCCATCAATAGATTTAACTTTTGATAGTGCCTCGGTAATTGGAGAAATGTTAGTTTTTAATCGTTCATCAGATGCAAATGCGATTATGTCTCCATTAATCTTTAACTGACTTTCTGCAAGATTAAATCTTAGTCCAGCAGTAGCCTTTAGATCTTGATAAGTTCCAGGATCTGCAGTGGCATTTTCTGGAGTTTCGTTTAAACAAATAATAGCAACATCAGTATCAAGAGCTGTATTTGCTCCTGTTATTCTTGGTTTATTTGCTCGTGTTGCCGTACCAGAAAAATTCGTTGCCGTAACAGTACTGTCATCGATAGTAACACTATCAACAGTTATATCATCTGCAGTAAGTGTGCCGGTAACCGTAACACCATCCGTTACAGTTTGAAGTTTAGTATTACCATCATGCTTAAGTTTACAATCTGCTCCGGCTGTAAATTCTGCAGCATCTGATGAACCATTTGAACCAAAACTAATTGTATTTCCAGCCTTTAGCGTGATACCAAGATTTCCAGAATCTCCTTCATGTTTTATAGTACCATTACCGTCTGTATTTTCAAATATTTTAAATTTATGCTCAGATCCCAGTCCAACATTTTTATCCTGTGGAAGTCTGAATCCTTCAGTTGCATAAATTAAGTCATTGGAAGTAACAGCCATTCCGACCGTTAATTTCTTAGCAATACCGACACCACCATCAAATTGGGCAGAACCTGTATTTACATCTCCAAGAGTATTATCATTGTTCTCTTCAACACGAAGAGTATCAATGTATGCAGTTCCATCGATGTAAATATCATTCCATTGATCTGCATCAGAACCAATATTTTTATTACTACCGGCAGGAATCAAAGATGAATCAAATTCTGCATTTAATGTTATGGTATCAGTATTGGCATCTCCTAGAGTGGTGTTACCCTTAACATATAAATTATCATCAACAGTTATATCGTCACCTACAGTTAAATCATTACCGACGTTTAAATCATTATCAAAATCAACTCCACCTTCTACAAAAAGTGCTCCACCATTTTCAAGTGTCGTATCATCTTTTATCTTAACTTTTCCTTTATGTCTAACATCTGAACTAAAGGTTACTGGTCCATCAAACTGTGACAGAATATTGTTAGATTTTCCACCCTCAACTACAAGTCTTTCTTTGACAGTAACCTCATCAAATACGACACTTAATCGTGAAGGATCTTCACCGGCAACAGTAGGAACTGGATTATCAAAAGTGGTTTCTTCACCAGTAAGTGCAGACTTCTTCTGATTACCAATATAGAAATCACCCTTATCATTCATACCAGTATAAACAACCGATCCTGCCGATAATTCTTGTGCCTGTGACAGGAATTCTTCTCGTTCTGTGAGTGTTCTGACCTGAACTTGTGGAAGTGCCGTAGAATAGTTACCAGGACCATATCCAAGATATTCAAATGTATGTCCAGATGCACGAAGAATTGAATATCTGTGCAGTTCTAATGGTATTGGACTTAATTTTGTAACCAAGGAACTTGGTAAATGTGATGTCGCTTGTGTTCCAAATACACCACGAATAACGGTAACATTGTTCAACACATCACCGGTTACTGATTTAGTGGAAGATGCAATTCTTAATATTTCATCATCAATTTGAATATAACTTCCTTGTGGGAATCTGACTCCCATACCGTGTTGAGCACCTGTAACTAGAGAACCTAAACTTATTGTTGTGCTGGTGGCAACAGGAGTTGAGGTAAGTTTAGCATTTTCGAGACCATGAAGTGGAACTCCTCTTACATCAAGATTTTCATCATCTTTTCCGGAATCGGCATCATTTGCAGATAGTCCGTGCTTTAGAATATGCCCATTCTGATAAAGAGCACCAACATCTTCTGAAGATTCTAACTTTGCCTTAAGAGAGGATAATTGAGCAGTGGGATTGCTTGCACTACCAAAATCAGTAACAATAAATGTTCCTACTTTATTATTATTTTCATCATTATATTGGAATCTATTTCCTACTTTTAACCCGTGAGGAATACTATCATAATCATCAAAATTATAACCGGTTCCAACATTTGTTAACTGAGATTTTACGGCACGTCCGACAACAAAAACATATTGATCTGAAGTAATATCAGGATCACCTGCGGTTTTTGCAATACTAATTGTGTTGGGTTGGAGTACATTAGTAGTTCTAAAATATGCATCGGTCGTGATGCCAGAACCAGTGACTTGTATGACAAGATTATCTGGTGAAGATGTTAAATTTTTATTTGCAAGTGCCGCACTGTCACTAGTTCCTAATTTAGCGGCACCATCTGAACCACCAATGAGTCTATAATCCCAATGTCCATATTGACCTGCCACAAATCCCGAACCTGGATTTGTAATTTCATAGGCAGTTATTTCTCCACCAGTAACAGTGACTTTTCCTAGAGATCCGTTCCAAATACCTGAATCAACCGGTCCTTCAAATATTTTTACGTTTTCATATGTTCCATTATTCATTCCAGAGTTATTACTATGTAATACTCCATGTGCAATACCACAAAGGTTATGATTCCTTTCAAGTGTTATAACTCCACCAGTTTCTGAAGATATTTTTATTGCAGATCCAAATTTAACGAGTAATTCATCAACAGATTCTTTTGTAATACTCTTCTGGAGATCATTGGTTACAACTTTTCCTAAAGGTGCTCTAAGAGCAAATGATTTTGCAGAAGTGGGAGTATCATTTGTGTTGTCACGATCTAATTGTGGATACAAATCAACAACTGTCTGACTATATTTGTTATTAGTAAATTCTTCTGGAATAGCAAAATCTGAAAATAATTGATATCCATGATATACACCAGTTTCTACACCTTCATCATATTCTGAAATTATATCATTTCTGAAGAAATAAAGATTTGATCTTAAATCTTTTCTTGTAAATCTAGGTAATGATGATGCAGAACTGACAGTTGTTTTATCAAGTATAAAATCATTAGTTGGTTGTGTGCTTATTGTTATTGGTGCATTATACGTAAATGTCATGTTGTCAACAACAGTGACACTTGCCTCCACATTATAACCTTTTTCAGAAGTTCCTTCAGTATTTGCAGAATGTCTTATTGCATCAATTTTAACTAAATCATTAGTTTGTAAATTGTGAGGACGTTCTGATACTACCGTAATTTTTCCATTTCCATTGTTAAAAGTACAACTACTAATAAATCTCTGATTTCTACTAAATGCAAAATCAGATGCAGTTAAAGTTCTATTAAGGGTTAAATCACCATCAGTTCTTACACCAGTCTGAGAAGATTCTTGAAGAATAAATCCATTTTGGATATTCTTTCCATTTTGAACTTCTTTTGGGATTGATACTCTTGTCTTGAATATTTTATCATCTAAACTTCTAGTATCAGCAATTCTCTTAAAGAATGATATCTCAGTCTTTGTGCTGACATTACCTAATACTATTTGAGAACGAATATCAGAATTAGAATTGGTTGTAATATACCATCCGTTAGTGGTATCATATTGAACTGGATGTCCTACATCTCCAGATTCTTTATCTGTTACTCTACTTATGACTTTAAGTTTGGTTGCATCTGAAATATAAGTATTCTTTATCGCAACAGCATTATCGGCATCAGATTTTGATAATGCTAATTGAAGTTGAGTAGTTGTTAAAGTTCCTCCAGATATGACAAAGTAAACTTTGTGTTCAAGAATTTTTTCGGGTAAATCACCATCATCAGCGATAATAATAACCTTTTCTCCTGTCGTAAAACCATGATCTGAAGAGGATTCAAAAATACCGGTATTTCCTTCAACCGTAGATATATTGACAGATCTCCTTGCACTTGATGCTGCGGCATTAGACATTTTAATGTCAGCTTTATAAACCACATCATTAATACTCACATATAACTTATCAGTATTTCTTGCACCAACTCTAAATCCTTGTGTGAGAGAGGGTGGTTTGATATTTACTGAATCATATCCAAATAGATATAATCTATTAGTATTAGCATCAGTAGTAGCACTAAGTTGTACCCACTCAACATCTTCTTCGACAGTTGTAATTGCTTTTGGTGTAATAATATGAGTTATAAATGCATTGTCATCTTTCTTAAATGCATCTTTTCTAAATCCATCAGAAACTAATGCTAACTGACCAAAGTTGGAGTTGGAGTTTGTAATTGATGCGTCACCACCACTTTTAGCTTCAAAATGTTTTGCATATCCAATAGCAAACACAGAAACAATCTGTAAGATTGCATCATTTGTTATCTTAACATGAATAGTCTGCCAATCATTTCTATAAATTGCATCCGAATCTAAATGATAAATCTGAGCAGTATTTGTAGATGAAGATTCTAAAGCAAGTGTCGTTCCTTTTACTGTATCTTGATTAAGACCTTCATATTTTCTAGAACTAATATTATATTTTACAAAAGCTCTATCATCTTTTTGGAGTGAGACACCGGTAAATTGTGCCACAACCATTGAACGGAAACCTGATGCTTTAGAACCATCAGCGTGCATTCCATTCATACCCCATACAGATCGTAAGGAGATATTAAAAATATATGGTGAGGCACCAGAAACCGTATCAGTTTCGATAGTTATTAAGGCACCATCAACAGCAGGTTCTGTTTCAAGATCAAGAGGAAAATCAGGCAGTGTATAAGTAAATTTATCATTACGAACTGGATCAGTTGATGCTACCTTTGTTGAAATATTATATTCTGATCTACCTACTCCCTTAATCTTAATTGGAGTTCCTACAGATAAGTTATGTGCTCCTTGAGTAGTAACTGTTATTTGATTGGTGGGAACACCCGGAAGAGATCCAGATTGTATTCTTGTAATTACTATAGGATCATTTGCAAATGCACCAACAATTTCCCATTCCGGTCTCTGTTTCGCAAAACCATCCAATCCAGTTCCTTCCCCATCCTGTAAAAATTTTTCTTGAATATTTCTATTGGATGCCGCATTATATGCACGAGACAGTTTATAATAATACATATCAAGGTCTGTAAGACCTGATGATCCAACATCATTTACACCATCAGCATATTCAAAGCAAGTAAGTTTGTGGTGAGAGAAGGTTGGTTGTACCTGATTTATTACATTATCAAAATTTTTGTCATCAGTGTATACCTTTCCTAATTCATCTCCATCAAAAATACTAAACTGCCAGAAATAGCAAGCACCTGTTATTCTGAAAAGAGCAGAATATGGTACAGTATCGTCGGTTGGGTTAGGAACATATTTAGGTCTTATCTTTGTCTTTCTTAAGTCTAGACCGACAATAGAAGTTCCTCTAGGGACAATAACCCCACCATGCACACTATTGAATTTATGAAGAATATTACCTTCTTGAGCTAAGTCAAAATTGCTCTCTAATTCAAGGTTTAAAGTACTATCTCCTACAGTGCTTCCATCAGGTGTTTTTAATACAAATGCACCACTTCCATCGTCTTGTATTGTGTGTCCCGGACGATTATCAATCTCATGCTCACCAGGCATGAGAAGAATTGTGGTTTTTTCTGTAGTATCGTTATTTCTTCCAACATTATAGGAAAATCTCGCAGCTTCAATTAGTGCTCTCTGCAGAGTTTTAAACGGTTTGGTTTGGGAATTACCCTGGTTTAATATGCTGTCAGTAGAGTCAAGATCTGCCGGACTAACATATAGTATACGACCTTCTGCATTCTTAAGAAAGTTCTCTAACTTATTCAGAGGCATTGTATTACTGCTTCTATACTATTTCTATATTTTATTTAGTTAGGTTAAAAGTAGTGCGAGTAGGGAGACTTGAACTCCCACGACCTTGATGGTCAACAGATTTTAAGTCTGGTGTGTCTACCGATTCCACCATACTCGCGTAGGGTATTAGTCAATGAATACTAATAAAAGCATTTACCTATGAATACCAACTTAAGGTGCTTCCTGAGAGGATCGAACTCTCCTTAGGCAAATTATGAGTTTGCTGCATTCACCAGATTGCTAAGGAAGCAAATAGGAATGTTGGGACTTGAACCCAAATCACTCCGTTATAAGCAGAGGGCCTTTACCTTTAGGCGACATTCCCGATGATGAACTATTGAGCGTCGTTGTTTAACTCAGTATGTATTCGTATGAGTTCATCATCTGCCGGTATCATTACTGCCTTATTTCCATTCTCATTCTCTATTCCTATATGTTCTCCGTTCTCGACTCTACTAATCATTTCTTCCCAGTTTTTTTCCCAATGTTCCACAGAATAAAATTTAATAGTTGGATTATTTAGTTGTTCCATAAATTAGTCCTGACAAACTGAAACTCCGGTGTATTTGATTTGCTCCTCTTCAAGTCGATCACGAACAAGGAGGAAAACACTCATGAATTGTTCGGAAGTTTCGCAGTCAATAATACGAGTGCTGCCTTCGTCACTGTAGAGGGTGAAGGACTTGGCACAGATGTCGATGACAACCTTTTCCAGATACTCTTCGGTGCTGTTCATGTGAGGGGTGTTCCCTTGATTACCCACATATTATAGGGCATCCAGGCAGGGGTGTCAACCCCCAATCTGAGACCTCAGGTCATTGACCTCTTCCTTGAGTTCCTTGATCGCTTCAATCAGGAGAGGAACAAGTTTTTCGTATTGAACCGTCAAATACTTATCATCGACAGGAGCCGGGAACACTGCCTCTGGCAATACCTTTTCAATTTCTTGTGCAGATACACCAGACCATCTTCTTTCATCTTTAAATCCTAATTCTTTGGCAGTTTCATTATGAGAGTATGTAAATCCACGAATTGATTGAACTTTTTCAAGAGCATTTTTAATTGGTTCTATATCTGTCTTCAGTCTAATGTCAGAAGTAAATGCGGTAATATTACCTTCTACTTTTAATTGAGCAGTATTACCACCATAACCTGAAAGGTTAAGAACGTATTCACTAAAATTATCTAGTCTAATATCATAATCATCAGCATTATCTCCATCAGTATTTTTCCAGTCAATAAAAGATCCATCGGCTCTTTTCAATTCTATTGATGTAAATAGAGCGTTATCGCCATTTTGAAGTCCTGACGTAACAGAAGATCCTTTATCAGTATTTGTAATTGTTAATTTACCAGAATTATTTCTAGTTACAGATATTCCACCTCCAGCAGCAATTTCGACATCATCATTTGTACTATTAGTTCCCGATAATCTAATTTTAGTTGTTCCAGATAAAACTGATAAGTCGTATGTTGTATTAGTATCTTCAACTGTATTATTAATTATTGTTTCTAAATTACTAATATTATTTCCATCTATATTAGTATTAGATTCAATTAAATTGTTTACATCAGTATTGAAATCTGTAATATTACTAGTGGGAATATTAGTAACTTGAGATCCACCTATGGATAGACTTGATTGATGTTGAGTAACATCATTCTGTGTGACAGTATATCCATTTGCACCATTGATGAAACTTGTTAAACTCGATTGATTAATATCAGTTGCCGTAAGTTCATCAAATACCAATTCAGTTCCACTTACCTTAACATAATATCCATTAGATTCACTATAAGTTGTTGGGGTATCAGATAGATTAGTAAAACCAATTCCGGCAAGTTCAGTAACATTTGTGACCTTAATATCACCAGTTACTTCTATCTCTCTTGCCTTTACTTTACCTGCGGTTATGACACCTCCACCATCATCTGGAATAGCATGTTCAGCAACAGATCCATCAGTTTGAACAACTCCAAATCCAATATTTCCATTTTGAAGAATATTGACTGCCTCTATTTGACTCGCAAAATTTTGATTATCTGAAAAAATTGAAAGAGAAGCAGCATTATCAGATCTTGCTCCCATATAGAGGATACTAAATCCATCATCAGCATAATAATGATTGTTATTGCCAGAAATTCTTAATACTGTGGAATTTTGAAGTTTCCCATGATATCTTATTGCTGGAAGAGTTCCTGGATTTCCTCCCCCTATCGGTGTAAGAGCGACAGTATCTATTTGAAATGTCGTACCAATCAATCCACCACTTGTGCGTTCTATTACACTAAAACCACCAGCATATCCGACAGAATTATTATCATTAAATAAGATAGCTGTATTTCTTCCATTTAATTGCAAATTACTAGAAGGAAGTGTCGGAGTATAACTACCTGCCACAGTTATTCTTCCTTTTGAATCAACAGTAAATGTCGGAACAAGTCCTGTATCTCCTAAAGTAGGATTGCCAGGATACGGTCCTTGTGTCAAACCTGATATACTACTCAAAGTGGTGTTAAGAGTAATATCAGATTCACCAGTAAAAGGTGCCGTCATTGTGGCAGTTACATCACCACCCAGATTTATTTTTTTACCAGGATCTAATTTTGAAGCTGATTCTGAATTACCAAGGAGAACACCTTCAAATTTTTTAGCATAAACGACACGGAAGTTGTCGTCCGCACCACCAATATCTAATCCATCAGTATCAGTATCTGAATCAGCATTATGAGATGGGAGAATACTACTGTTGACTTTTGCCGTAAAGGTTACTGTATCACTATCAGCATCTCCAAGAGTGGTATTTCCATTTAATTGTGTATTTCCGTTTACCGAAAGACTAGGATTTAAGTTAGTTCCAAATAAACTAAGGTTACCTACGCTCAATAAGTTAGAAGAAGGATTATATTCCAGTCCATCATCACCATATAAATCATAATAGGCAGTGGGAAGAGGTTCTGAGTCACTACTAATAAACGTGAGAAAATGTTTTGAATTATTATCTCTTTCTGTAACTTTTATTTTCTTTGATTGATTAACTGTGGCAGTATTAAAGTCAACTCCGACGTTTTCGATTTCAATTACTCTACCTTTATCATCAAGTTTTACTTTAGGAATCTGAGTGTCACTACCAAATGCTGCAGTGAGGTCATTGGGTAATGTATCAATAGTCTTTAAAGTTGCTTCAGCTTCAACGTCACTATCACCCTTAAAGTCAACTTCCCATGAGATGTCATTCGTTGCTTTAATTTTTCTTGAAACTGTTAGAGCATCTGCAGTTGCAACAGTTGCAAGACTAAAATCAATAGCTGTACTTGTTACCCCAGTAACTCTTCCTTTAGCATCAAGATCTAGTGATATTAATTTATTCTCTCCACCATAATTTCCTGCACCAGGACCAACATCCTTTAAAGTAAGTGCGAATCCGACATTTTGAGACCCGTCAAATGTTCTTCCGATAGAAATAATATCATCTTCTGTGCCATCACCTAAAGTAATTGTTTGAGCCGATGCTAATCTATTTGCAGTTACTGCATTTGGAACGGTCGTGACATTTTCTGTTGTTACGGCAGTAACTAATCCTTTTTTATTAATTGTGACTACTGGAATAGTAGTGCTGTTACCAAATGATCCACCGGCATCCTCATCATCGTCTCCTGCCTGTGGAACTCCGGAGCTTGTATTGACTGTTGCCAGAGTCGCACCAGAACTTACATTTTCATGACCCTTAAAATCAACATCCCATACAATGTCACCTGTCGCAGCAATGTTTCTTGATGTTTCTAAAGAACTTGCCGTAGAAACATTTCTGTCATTTGATATAGTTATATTTTCAGCAACACTAATTCTACCTCTGGCATCGACAGTAATTTTAGGAACCGTATCTGCATCTCCATAGGTGCCTCCAGTTACACCAGTATCTGTTAATGACAGTGCGAATCCGACATTTTGAAATCCATCAAATGTTCTTCCGATAGAAACAATATCATCAGAAACTCCGGCACTATAAGTATCATCATTATCACCCAGAGTAATTAATCTGGGTGTTTGTAATTTTGATGCAGAATCACTATTACCCTTACCAGTGTCAAAATGAATTGTTGTGGCATAAACATTTGCCCATTTATTATCGCTAGCACCAATATCTTGACTTCCATTTGGAAGAAGGTCAGAATTAAATTTGGAATTTATAGTTATAACATCTTCATTAACATCAGTACCGGATGTAAAATTACCAGATATTGTAACGTCAGTTGTCAATCCTATTTGTATTTGATTAGCTAAATTTCCACCTTCACTATTAACATCTATGACAGTTGTCCTAACTTCATTTGTAGTTCCCTTTACCTGAAATACCTCTGTTGCCAAATTAATTTGACCAAATCCTCCTCCTCCACCAGGAATAGAAACACCATCAGAAAACTTCAGGAACTGCCCGGCATTAGTATCATCGATATATCTTTTAATTGATTGTTGAGTGGCAAGTGCTGTGGCACTATCAGATATCATGTTATCTTCATCAACAATAGAAGTAACACCAACTAAAGTTTCACTTGCCTGTCCTAGTTCTAATTGATTTATTGTGGCAATACCTGTAATAACAATATTTCTACCACTAATTTCATCATAGAAAATATCATCAAGAACATATAAATCACCACCAACATAAAGATCCCCACCAGTCGTGGTAATTCCACCATTATTTGCGAGTGTTGTTGCACCATCAACAATTAGTTCATTTTGAATGTCAACATTGGCATTGATATCAACATCACCACTGAAAGTAGATGTTTCTGTAACTGTCAATGTTGTGGTTCTAGATTCGCCACCAACATCAAGTTTTGTCGTTGGTGCTGTGCTTCCAATACCGACACCAGTATTAGGGACATATACAAGTTCTGCACTATCTACATTAATTCTGTCATATGTGGTTTTATCTGCCAAATCTGTATTAATGACATCACCAAAATGAATATAATGCTTTGCAGTTGAATCTGTCTGTTCTGTAATTGCGACATTCTTTGCTTCACCAGAAGTTATTTCATCACCATTAATAGCTACATGTTCTGCTGCAGTAACTAGTCCTTTGGAATTAACCGAAACTTTTGCATATGCAGTTCCTGTACTATTTCCAAAAGTACCGACATTTGAATTGACAGTATTCAGTGTAAAAACAAAAGGAACATTTTGTGTTCCATCAAAACTTATTGTAGGAGCAGTTCCATCTCCACTAATAGAAAAATCTTGTGCATTTAATAATTTTGTCGCAGTATCTGCATTACCTTTCAAGGCACCATACAGTTCATGTGCGGTTACAATACCAACAGCAATTTTTCCAGTATTATCCGAACCTATTGGACTATCAAATCTATCAGTTGCAATACCAAGAGCATTTACAGATGGATTGTAAATTAAATCTGTATCACCAAATGCCGTTGCACTACCACTAGATATATCACTTAAGAAAATAAATCTATTTGTATTCGTACTATCTGCCGTTATATCAGTTTTCTCTGCACTTCCTTCAAGAGTACCAATAAATTTTTCGGCATGAATATTTTTCCATCTTTTTGATGATGAACCAAAATCATGATGATCATTGACCGAAGGTAATGCTGTCGATCCAAATCCAACTGCCGCACCAATATTCAGATCACCAAGAATACCAACACCACCAGCAACCTTAAATGCACCTGTTATTGAACTGGTCGAACTTGTAGTGTTTGTTATTGAGGTAATACCGGCAACATTTAATCGTTTTGCGATACCTACACCACCAGTAATTTGTAAACCACCTGTAGTCGGACTGGTAGATTCTGTATCTTTTGTGAAGGTAACAACACCATCAACATTTAACTTCTTATCAATATCAGCACCACCTTTAACAATTAATGCGGCATTTGCACCAGCAAAGTCGGTAATATCTGTAATTTCTAATTTATCAATAGTAACAAAACTAGTGCCATCAGCACTTATAACCAAATTTCCTGTTTTTGCAGTAATATTATTACCATCTATTTCAATGTTATCGATCTTTAATTTAGAAATGGTGGCGGCAATACCTACGTTTAAAGTATCAGTATCAGTATGGATTGCATTTATTTCATTAATGTTTGCTATTGCGGCACCAGTATTGATGTTTAATGTCTCAACATCAGCAGTAGCAATATCGGCAGTTCCGGTAATAGTAATATCAGTAAATGAACTATCAGTTCCATTAAAAGTATCTGCTGTTAAAGTGCCGTTTACTTCAACTCCACCACTGTTAGTCAGTAATTTTGGGGTGTTACCGCCGTTGTGATAAAGTTCTATTGCTCCATCATCATTAAGAATAATTCCATCTTCACCAGATTTTGCCTGAATGTAGATATTTCCGTCATCATCATCGTCTACATTGTTTCTAATGTATAAATGACCGGTGTTGTTATCAATATATGAATTTGTTCCATCATGATAAATCTGCAAATCACTACCAACACCAATGTTTATCTTTTTATTATCTAAAAGATTTAATGATTCTCCAATATGAACAGTTTTTGCAATACCTACACCACCGGCAACTGTTAAGGCACCTGTGATTGTATTATTAGATTCAGTAGTATCAGTTATAATTACCGGATTCTTAAATGTAGAGGTTCCATCTACATCTAAATTAGTTGAAATATCGACACTTGCATTGATATCTAAGTTCCCACCATATGTTGAGATACCTTGAACATTAAGTGTTCCTACTTTTAAATTTCCAGTGATTGATGCAACACCGACAACATCCAAATCAACCTTGGGTAAAGTGCTTCCAATACCGACATTATTAACACCACTTATGTCATTAAAGACAAAATTAGATGCTCCACCTATCTTTCCGGCGGCATTATGATATTGAACACTACCACGAATCCCGGCAGCATCCACCGATAAACTTCCCTGATCAATCCATTTCAATCCAGGGTCTGTGCCCGAATTTGCCTTTACTAAAAGTTGACCATCAACACCAGGTAAATTTTCAGTATCATATACTGTTCCGGTTAGTCTGAGATTACCCTGAACATGAAGCATTTGTGTAGCGGCGGTCGTGCCTACACCAACATAATTATTTGACTGATTATATGTTAAATTTAATGCTCCATTAAACTCATCATTGTCATTAAAAATAAATTGTCTATTTTCAGAGAAAAACTCAGGTGTTACTTCTATCTGTGCTCTAATACTAGGATCATTAAAGATTGAAATTGATGATGGAGTTACTCCTGTGGCAGCACCATTTTGCAATAATGCACCAGAAGTGTTGAAAGATCCATTAACATTTGTAAGAGTTACAATACCGGCATTTGTCGTTGAAAATTCTACAATACCAGAAACTCCCGTATTACCAACTTGTGTTATTACTTGGTTTTCACTAAAACTAAAATTACCACTCAAATTTAATGTGGATGCTTTTACAGTTTGAGTAGTAGCTTTAACACCCGCACCAAGAAAATCTAATTGTGTGATACTACTTAATGATCCTACTAAGTTAGTTTCATCAAAAACACTAATGGATCCTGGTATTAATCCACCCTGATTAGGAATCCAGAATCTCTCTCCAGGAAAACCTTCGACAGCAACAATAATATATTGATCACCAGATTTTACGGGATTTACACCCTCGGATGATGGTCCAACTAACGGATCACCAAGATCTGGTTCGGCATTTTCTAATCCTATATATCTGTATCTCTGATCGTCTATTCGGTCTCTGGGTGGTTTTCTTCTCTTACCACTTAAAACAGAACTACTAAAATACTTTGCCATAACTTATTATACCTTGCTAGTCTCCAGAATACTCATAATGAGTTCCATTTGTACCGGTGATGCAGTCCCACCACCAGTTTGAACTCCAACATTTACAGTAAAAGTGTTTCCGATTCCTATAAAAGTTGTGACACCGAGTGTATTTGAATTATTGGCAGGATCAGTTGATCTCGGATACTTTTTCTCGTCTGAATAATTGTCCTGAGAGCATTTAAAAACTAAAGAATCATTGGTAAATCGAATAGTATCATTTGTTGTTAGATTGTGTGGTGCAGATGCCGTAACTGAAAGTATTCCTGTAACAGAATCATATGTGGTTCCTTTTATCACCTGTATTTTTGTTCCTGCCGCAACATTTGCACCCGAAACGATAGTAATAGGATCCGGATTAGCACGGATAAATCGATGTTCTGATGGTCTAAAAGTGTGTGGTAAATTAGCCACAACTCCTGTATTTGTCGTAAATATTGTGGATGTTCCTACAGTTTCTACCTTAAAAGTTGTTTGTGGATTTGGAAAAATTGAACTTGTAATACCTCCCGTAGATGGACAATCAAATACCAATCCATCTAATACAATTTCATCATCCACATTAAATCCATGAGGATCATAGGTAGTTATGGTAGTTAATCCTGTTACATAATCATATTGAGCATTATAAACAGTTCCTACACCGGACTGATATCCTCTCACAAAAACAGAGTCTATTTTTGTCGCATCTCTTTCTAATACTAACCTTCCATCAATAATAATAACAGCATCATTTGGTGGAACTTCAATATCTTTGACAAGTCTTATATCTCTAATATTTCCATTGGTTGCGGTTGCCTTGCTCGTTCTTCTATGACTGAAACTAACTAATGGATAAGATTGTCCAATGCCGACATTTGCCACTGCAGCATAAAGTATAATCGCACTTGTTCCTTGCGAAGTTTCATAAACTTGTTGATTACTTGGAGTGACTGGGACTGCTTTTGTAAGAAATTTATTAAGTGGTGCGATTGCCATATTATCTCAGTGCTAATATTAATGGAGTAACTTCTACCTGAATTGCTCTACTAAAATCTCGACCACGAATTGTAGATGTAGTTTGATCAATTTGGAGACCCTCACCAATATCAAAATTACCTTTTTGATCTGTAGATGTGAAAGGAATTTGTGCTCCTTCACGAGCTACAACTTCATTCGCTTTAATAGTGACACCACCAACAAGAGGTGTCGATCTATTTATGTCCGTGCCCGTACCGACATATTCAAATGAATGGGAACTGGTCAGGATACGACTAATTCTTTGAAGAGTAAATGGATCATCAGGAAATACTGGATAAGGTATAAATTCATTAAAAGTAATTGTCGTGATGCCAACTATTCCGGGATCACTTTCTGTTAATTTATTATAATACCCTGTATTTGGAGTTGCTTCAAAAATAGTGTAGAAAATTGGTTCTGTAACGGCAGTTGCAATTCCAGTATCACCATCTACACTCACAATAAGATTTTGTGTTGGTAGATAATTTCTTCCACTAGCAATTACGTTGAATTCCGTTATAGTCCCAGTTTGATCCACTGTCGCAGATCCTTCTGCTATAATTCCTTCTGGTCCCAAAGGTCCTCCGGTAGGATTATTAACAGTATCTGCATCTATAATAGTAACAGATGGTGGATTTGCTGCAGTATATCCTGTCACATCTGATCCTGGAATAATATTAATAGCACTCAACTCTTTCATTGGTGCGTCAAGTTGATCAAATGCCGGAATTGATGGATAATTCTGTTGTCCAACATTATTGATTTTAAAATATAGAGCTTGACCATCAAATGGTCTCTGATCATCATTATCAGAATCTGTCACTCCATAAGCAACAATAGTATCAGTTTCTGATGCAGTTTCAGTAATAATATTTCCAGAAGAGTTTGTATTGGACGTAAATCCTGTATACTGGGTGGCACCAAGACCAACTGCAACTAATCCAAAATTACCAAATGAGGAGTTTGAGTTTGTAAGATCACACTGACCTCCGGTTTCGGCATATATCGCAATGTCACAGTTAATTGTAAAGATAGAAACTAACTGTGCATATGCATCATTAGAAAGAGATACGCCAATACCAGCTTCATTATATTGAGTAAATGAATCACAAACCATAGATTTTAAATCAGATCCAGAATCCGGATCTGATGAAGTAGCATGATCACCATTAATTTTCATACCAATACTTCCTGTCATGAAATTGGTACAGTTACGAATATATGGAGATCTCCATCTACCAGAAGAACCCTCATCGGCAGGTCCAAGACCCGTAAATCCACTTCTAGCTTGTACAGATATACCGGCATCAATATCAGTTTGTGTTGGTGGGAATGCAACCGCACCTGCACGATCACAACCTATTTCTACACCACTTCCAACAACACCACCGGCAAAACTTAAGTTTTCGACTAAGCAACCACGACGAACATGAATGACATCATCATTTTTATTTTCAGGGACTATCGTTACCAATCTCAAATCTTCTCCGGTAACTGATACATCAGTTCTTAATCCAACAGGATTATTTTCTAGGTACTTACCAGGTCTTATTTTAATTGTATCTCCTTCTTGTGCCACATCGGCAGCACCACCAAGACTTGCCTTTGCATCACCTTCAAGTAGACCACTATTCAAGTCACTACCATTCTTAGAAACCCAGATAGTTTTCTTAGTTTGAACACCTGATGGTCTCCATGAAACACCTATTCCGCTTCCAGAAGTATGATAAATTGATGATAAACGATAATCTGTTTTTCCGGTAGCAACACTATTATTAAAATCTTTTAACGGTCCATCTAATTCCAATAAAGCACCAAATCTTCCGCTCCCTTCAGCATCAAAATTACCTCCCATATTAAGGTTTTGGTTAAGACCAAGACCACCACCAACAACTAATGCTCCTGATGTTTTATTGGGAGAACTTGTAGTACTTTCTATTTTTGTATCGTTACCGACAAATAATTTTTTAACAATTCCAACACCACCGGCAATTTCAACAGCTGCATCAGTGGTACTAGTTGCCTGTGTTGTATTATCAAATGTAACTAATCCATCTACATCTAAAGCAACACCAACTGCAAGAGTAGATCCATCAAATGTTAAATTTGCATCATCTTCAATTTCACCACCAGAACCGGCAATAACAACTCTATCATTTGTTAGATCTTCAACAATGAAGGTATTTGCCTGACCACCAGCATTTATATCAAGAAGACCATCGGTGGTGGTTGCATCAAGTGTTGTATCACCATCCACATTTAAGTTAGAATCAAAATCAACATTTCCTGTTGCATGAACATCTCCAGTAATATCTAATTGAGCACTTGGAGAAGCATTATTGATACCAACCTTACTCATTCTATAAACAGGGGCATTATTACCCGATCCTACATATCCCCACAAATCTTGTGTGAATATAGTAGAAAGTCCTATGGCAGTTTCAGTGCTAGCCGCAGTTGGTATAACTGTATCGGTGCCTTGTCCACCACTATTCTGTTGAACAAAATTTAAGGTTGTAAATGATTGTGCCACACCAACTGTGGGAACAAATACTCCTTCATCCTGTAAGAAAATACCGACAGGATCCTTAGGAACAATATTTACCCATCGAATACCATTTTCATCTCTCGAAAGAAAGAAGTTATTTTGTCCAGGAGCACCACTACTATCATAAATGTTTCGATTTATAGCAACGCTTCCATCAATTTCAAGTTTTAGTTTTCCTTGATTATTATCATCTAAACTTTCAACATATACACCAACAGAAGCTGTTCCAATTCCAATTCTACCTTGATCATCAATGAAAACTGATTGATTTTCGGTAGAGTTAAATTGAAATCTTGTATGAGTAGGATTTTGATTAAAAAAACCTATTTTTTCAGTATTGGTATCGGCACTTATAACTGTTCCAGAAGTACCAACATTTAATCTTTGTCTAACAGTTAGTGTATCGGCAACATCTATACTATCATTTGCATCAATCAAACCAGTAAATGTACTAATGCCACCGACACTTACGTTCTCATCAACAGTAATACTTTTCTTGAAGAAAACATTTTCATCAAATGTTACAGGAACATTAAATGATATGTTAGTCCCAAAGGATATTTGACCATTAATCTTAACGTCTTTCAGAAAGATTACGTCTTCATTAAATTGAGATGATAGTCCGAATACCTGTTCGTATGACATTTTTAAACTAAACTTGTAGAAAACTTACCTAGAACATTTGCGGCTAGACCAAGGGAAGGATTACCAATACCAGCGACAGCAGTTACTCCACCCAAGGCATCTTTAAGTTCATCAGATCCTCTGAGATAATCCATACCAACTGCTCCACCGGCAACTCCCTCAAAGACTCTCATAACAAAACTTCCACTGGTTTCTTCAACTAAATTACCCAATAATCCATCCGCCTGAACTTTATTACCCTTCAACATAACTTTTGCCTTACCATTAACATTAATGTTTCTACCTGCAATTAAGTCAATATCCTCATCTGCCTGAAGAACAATATTGGCACCCTTAATTTTGACCTGACCATCTCTCATTGCGGTAATAACAACATCACCTTTCATTCCGGCAATAACAATATCAACAGCACCCTCGGTGTTGGTCATCCCTGCCACAATCTCTAGAGATTTATCGTTATGAATTTTATATTTTCCACCTTCACTTAAAGCACATAAATTTACATCTTTATTGTCTGTGACTGCATAAATTTTGTAGACATCGGCACCCTCGGCACCCATTTCTGGATTGGCGACATCAATTCTAAACTTTGGACTTCTACTATCAATAGTCCTTGCTTCCCAGTTTTCGTTCGGTCTAGTTCCCATATTATGTTATGCAGTCGATGACTTGTATTACTTTTTGTCCTGGTTTTGATTCTGGTATTCTTCCGATAATTGGTCTCAGTAATGCTCCAGAACCACCAGTGGCACGTAATTTTGGTAAAATATTCACCTGAATAATATTTATTGGTTTCACCGATATTATTCTTCCCTCATCAATGATGACATCAAATTCAATTTCGTCATCATCATCCTCAGGAATAAGGTCTGTAATAATCTCAGTGTCTTCAGGATAATCCTCTCCACCATCTATTATTTCGACATCAATAATACCAACAGGAATTTCTGTATCAATTGGTCCATTATTATCTCCCGAATCATCTGAATCAGTTGTTTCGGTTTCATCCTCAGGAATTATAGTTCCAAAAGCAGCAGGATAATTTTCTCCCTCAGATATCATTACAACATTTTCAATTTCTCCCGTTTCAAAATTAACAATTGCTTTTCCAACAGCACCATATCCTAATCCACAAGAATCACTAAAACTAATTAATGGTTCCTTATAAAAATATCCGGAACCAGGATCAGTTAATTCGACTCCAATAATACTTGCAGTTTTGGTGATATTTCTTGACAAGTCATCGAGATCTGGTGAGTTTTGAACAATTCCACCAAGTATTGCCCTACCTGCACCGCCAATTCCATCACCACCAAATATCTTAACTGTGGGACCACCACATGTCGATGGAGTCGCACAATCAGGTTTGGTGAACGGAGAATTAACTCCTTGCGGAACATCGATATTAAGTAATCCCAATGCATTTTGGACATTTATTTGATCCATGACATTATCATATGTTTTCTGCAGATCAAATGATCCATCGGCACCATAACCAAAAGTCCATTTTCTGACTCTACCTGTGCATTTTCCTTTATCTTGATTACAATCAAAAAATCCTGCCGCAGATGCTATAGTATCGGCAGATGCGGAAAGTATATCCCTAACATTAAATCCAGAACCACCATTAATAAACTCCAATATTGGTGATATGCCATCTAATACACTAGACATTCCATCAGAAATTTTATCGGTTATTGTATTCAATAAATCTCCTGCAAATTGTTCGACGACACAAGTTCCAAAATTAACAATGTTTATTAATGTATCTTCTAGCATTCCTTTAATGGTATCGCCAAGACCACTAATAATTTTTCCACCTAAACATCCAAGTTGATCTTGAATTCCAACTACGACAGGAACTAGTGTTTTGACGGCCTCAATAGCTTCAAGAGTTCCTTTTGCTTTTTCAATAGCATTATAATAACCATTTAAACCCGTTCTTAATAATGGTATCATTTCCCTATAAAGAGAGTCCATCATTGCCGATACTGGATTATTAGTTAATCTTTGTATTTTTTTAGTAACCGCTTGAACATCACCAAGAAAATCTGATGCCTCGCCGACAATTCCACCTAATGGATTCTTAGGAATACCTACAAGAAAATTTTCAAGAACATTAGATACTTCATCCATGAAGTTATCATCACATGCACTAGCAGGTGAAATTACTTGTCCGTCTGCCTTTGATGCTGCTATTTCTTCCTTTCCACCATTATTATTAGAATTTATCTTTTTTGCTTGCTTATCACTAAGACTTCTTGGAGTTGGTTGACTATCTTTATTCTGTTCGTTAGATTCATCCGGAACTAGTGTTCCATCAGGAATATCAATATTAGAAGTATATCCGGTAAAAGGAACAAATGCACCTGATGCTGCTTGCTGTGGAACTTGACTTGTTCTACCAAATGCACCCATGATCATGGGAATTTGTGCGTTATCCCCGTCCATGAAGAAACCGACGACAACATCACCGGGACGATATTTTACACTTTCTGCAAAATTACTTGCACCAGTTCCTGATGTCGCCGGTAATAAACAACCTGCCCATGGCAAATCTTCATCCGGTAATTCTTCTTTACTGTAAGGATGATAACCTAAAATTCTAACCTTAAATCTATTTCCCCATCCTTCACCCTTATTCTGAGCACCTAAAGATTCTCCAGGAGGAATCTGACCAATCCACCAACGAAATCCGTCTCTCCCTATAAAATTACTTTTTAATAGTGATTCTTCTATCATTTTCCAGTGTATAATCCGAAAGTATCTCTAACTAACAACATAGATGTAAAAGATCTTGTTTTATCAAAATGATGACACAGTTCTTTTATCATATATAGACCACTTTGCTCAGGGTCTGGACGTTGACCATCTGTTCTAGAAATTTTAGGGAACTCACATTTAATAACATCTCCTGCTTTCAAATTAGTATTACAGGGAACAGTCATGCTTACAGTTTGTGTAAACAAAACATTATATCTCATAATGGATTGTGCCTGATATTTACTAGGATCGGCATTTTCATCAATAGATACATCTTTCTCCATCGTTCCAATATCAAGAACAGAAGATAATATTCTCGTAGGTGTTTGTCCTAATGTTTTTTCAGATGTTTCACTAAGAGGAGGTAAATCGATTGGATCTCCAAGATTTCCTGCCTTATCTCCATAATTACTATATTGGAATAATCCTTGTTCTGGTGTGGTAAAATTAAATGTCAATGGATTAAAAAACATTCTCTGACTTGCATAAGTTCCAAGACGTAACTTTTCAATCAAATTTTGATTTCTATCAGTAGTATATGCAGTAATTTGAAAGTCATTATTTCTCTCAATACTTGATTGATTAATTTCCGTATATACATACTCAGGAACTTGATTTTCTTTTGCCTTTTTAACTCCATCATCAATTAAATTTTGAATTGATCTAAAATTAAATCCATCTTGTGTCTGATAAAAAACAAATCCTGCAGTAGCATCACCAGAACTTACAGGCACTGCCTTTGATGCCAACCAAACTAATACTGTAAAAGGTTTTCTAAGGTTTCCAATAAATCCATATGGATTTTGAGATTTTTCAATAGATGTTTCGCTAAATTTATTTGTTTTTAATACATCTTTCAATATTTTTTGAACAGAATCACTAATTGATAAACCTGTTGGATATTTTTTTACAACTCTTGTCGTCTCATTTGTTATTGCTTCTCTTGAAACTAAATGTAGATTAAAACTTTCTCTTTGAGTTTCAGAAACAACATCAGTAATACTAGAAACATAAAGATAATCATTTGGATCTGTGGCAAAATCAAGTCCGGTTTTTCCTTTTCCCCTGTCTAATATTTTCATTGCAATACGTTCACCTCCACGAAGAGGTAGTCCATTATAGAGAGATTGTTTATTGAGATCATCTCCTATAGTATCTCCGGTATTTACGACTTTAATTTTCGCAGTTACTGTTGGGGAAAATATATCCTCATAATAATCAACAGAAATAGTTCCCAGTCGAATATCAACTGTTCTTTCCCCATCATTTGATTGAATTGCTAGGGTTTCGTAAAGAGAGGCTTCTGCTGCTGACATTTAAGTATATGCTAAATCTAAAAGTAGTTGTTGTCTTAACATACTATTTAATGAAGGTCCGACAGGAACAAGAATAACCGATGAAGAACCTCTAACTGTTGTTGAGGCAACTGGAACTGGTTGATCATCAATTACAATAATATCTTCAGAGGTTGTATCCATTGTTAAGTTAGTTTCTGTTCTCGGTAAAGGAGAAATATTTTTTTCTCCACTAGATCCACGGAGAGATGCTTGTATTTCTTCTGGTGAAATTGATGCTTTATTTCCACCTACACCTGAATATAAACTATCACCTTTTTTAATATCACTCTTAGGCCAAGTTCCATTATAAGAACCTTTCTTCATATCATAAGGAACACCTATAGATGCAAATTCGGCAGCTAGTGCTAAATTTGCATCATTAATAGTTGCCTTACCCCTAAGATAATTTCCAACAGCAGGTCTCTTTACATTAACAGTATATGGTTTATAAAAATCTTGTATTTTTTCTGTAAATTTTGTTTTGTCAGGATTAATACCTTGTCCTCTCAAATAATTAATAAATCCTGTCATCGTACTCGGAATTATTTGATATTTACCTACAGCAAATACTTTTCCTGATTGTTGGGCAGCATAAATTTCACTAATAGTCATATCGGTGAGATTTTTACCAAAGATAGATTTTGCACCACCAGGAGTATCACCAGCATTTCCTCTATTGATAGAGTTTACTCCACCTTCACCACCAGCAATAGTGCTGAATAAATCTCCAGTCATTGGAGTTTGAGGTTGCACTGTTGGAGTTTCACCAGTTCGCACTCTTTCTATTTCAGATTTTACTTGATCGGGATCTGACATTAGTTCAGATCTTTCTTGACTCATTATTTCTTGAGGATTTTTCTGTGTGGTTTCTTTTAAAAGTTTTTTACCATCTTCAATATCTTTTCCCATCTTGTTAAAAGATTCTTTTAATTTATCAAAGGAATCTCGTATTTTTTTGTCTTTATCGGCAAAATCAAAATTTTTGATTGCTTCGGCAGTATTTTTGAATAAGTCAACAACACCAGACAGAGCATCTTTTAAGTTACTGAAAAAACTTCCAATTATCTTGACAGTTTTCTTGACAAACGCAATAAGTTTTTCTGCCCATTCTATAATTTGAGGAAGTTTATTTATTAACCAACCAATAAGTATTGTAGATAGAAACTCAATCAGTGCCTGTAAAGGATTTTTTGCAACAGTAGGAACTTTAATACCCTTTCTACCTTTACTTACACTTCTTCTTTCTAATTCTTGTTCCCTTGCATTTCTTTTTTGTAACTCAACATCTCTTCTTTTTCTTCTCTGATTCTTTAAAAAAGTAGTTCTTTGAACTCTCTTTCTTTGAAGTATTGCTTTTTTAAGTCCGGCATTTACTTTTTTGGCACCTTTTGCAGTAGCACGACTTCCAACTCTAGCACCGGATCTTATCGTAGATCCGGCAACTTTAGTGACTCCAATGGCAGTTTTACCTACCATTGATCCTATTCTTACTGCTCCTGCCGCGACTGCTGCTAGTGCCATCTTATCTTACCACGTTATATTGTATTTGTGAATACATGGTATAAAAATTATTTGGATTTGATGATGAAATATTTGGAGTTTCACTATTTCCATTTGTCACAGATGCAGGTTCTTTTTGTTGAACCTGGGGATTAGGTCTAAAAATTACTGTTGGTTCTTTCTTTGGTTCTGGTGTGGGAATTTGTCTTGTCTGAGCAAGACTGGTTACTGGTGATGTTATAGGGGTCTCTATAGAAGTTGGTGTAGGTGGAGGAGTTGGTGTGGGAGTTGGTGTTACTTCTTGTGGTTCTACTTTTTGTTTTATTGAATACCCTAAACCATAAGCACTTCTTGGTGTTCCAGCCTGACTTATTCCTGTCTGTATTATTCTACCCGAATCAAAATCAGTTTTTACCTCTCCTAAAGTTTTTCCTTTCAGTGTAAGTTGATTTTTAATCTGTTGTACTCTATTATCAGAATTTTTAAAAATTCTCTTTTGTTTTATAAGATCAGTTTTTGCAGTATTATAACTATTTGTTTTTATAGCTGCTCCTGGTTTTCCTTTACCTTCATCTGCTGCTTTTTTTAGTTCAGGAAGTTTTTTCTCTAATTCCCTGATTCTATCAAAAGCATCTCCTCTTCTTTGAAGATCTAAATTATACTCCTTGAGAAAAGCATATTCATTTTTCTCACTGGGTGTTAGATTTTCTTCCCTTTCCTTTTCGGTTGCCGAACCACCATATTGTAGTAAAAGTTTTTGACTAAAGGCACCTTCATCCATATATTCTTGTTTATCGCCATAGGCACTTTTTAATTTTTGTTTATCTATCGACTGTATTCCCATCCCAGCAAGTCCGGCAAGACCCAAAAATGCTAGTGTAGTCAATCCAGCAGGAGATAATAAAAATCCTACTATCGCAGCACCGAGAGTGGCAATGGTAGGAAGAATACCTAAAATCAATCCTGGAATTGCTGCCAGACCAACATTAACACCGGCAATAATGCCCATAACAATACCGAGTGCTCCTAATATATTTTTTCCAATTCTTTCAAATTCTTCTTTATTACCGTTCATGTAAGATCTGAAAGCTTTTACCCCCTTGTCTGTCAACCAACCGACAAAAAGAATTTTAAGAAATTCTAATACTCTAGACAGAATACCTTTTACTTTACCACCAATTGCTTTAATTGGTGCCATAAGAGTATTTCCAATTCCTCTAGCAACAGATTCTAATCCAGATTCTTTTCTTCTTCTCTTTTCCTTTTCCTTTGCAATATCTTCAGTTTTCTGTCCTTTTAATAATAACTGCTGTTCTTTCTTTGCATCATCGACTAGAAATTCTGATAGTTTCTTTACTGATTCCTGTATGGTGATAACAGATTTTTCGAGAGCAGTGACTCTTGATCCTAATGATTCTGCATTTGTTTGTGATCCACTCTGCTGATCTTCATCTTGATCTGTCTTTACAATTGGTCCGAGATTATCTAATTTTACAAGTGCTCCAGATTTTCCAAAAACTTTCTGAGCATCTATATTTCTTGATCTAAAAAGTGCTTTTCTATCTTCTGAGGTTAAATATTCTCCTGATGATGGATTTACTCCAGACTGAGCGACATCACCAAGAGTTTTCTTAAAAGAAACTCTTTTTCTTCCTAATTGTGGTGCCTTAAATGCCTGACTACTAAATGCCACTTCTTTGCTGCTGTTTTAAGTTTTCTTCTTCAATATATTGTTGAAGAAGTGCCACATACACATCCTTTTCCCACGGAATCATATTTTCTATCTCCGTTAATGAATATTTATGGTGCTGCATCAAAGAAAAATTAATTTTATAGTATGACGCAAGATCAATATGCGCCATACTCACGCGAAAAAAGATGCCAGACCCTCTAATACGATTTCATTTTTGACTTTTGTCTTAGGATTCATCACAGTAATTGTATGAGACAATTTTGGCATTGTTTCAAAAAATTTTTCAATTTCTTTAAATTGTTTAGAACTCAATTGTTCGATAAAGTCCACAAGTTCTTTTTTGGTACAATCAGAGGCACTCCAAGATTCCTCTTCATTATAGACTTGTTCAATACATGATGCAATCAAATCAAAGGATTCAGTTACACCAAGAGATCCATCAGAAATACTAAAATTAGATTTAATAAATTCTGACATGGATGGATATCGCATTCTCATAATCAAAGCATCATCAAGTTTAATATCTCGACTGTGCTCAGGATCTTTTTGGACTCTAATATCATCAAGAGGAATTGTTACAGGAACTTGTGTTTCTTCATCATCAGGACATGTAATGAGAACATCAACCTGCTCACCCACAGACTTACCTCTAATATTTAAAAATAAATACTCAATATCAAAAGTTGATAACTGCTCTACTTTCACTCCTCGACTTAGAATACAGTTTGAAATTACAGTTTTAATGGCATTCGTAATCTGTTTCTGATCTTCAGATTCCATTGCAATAATAAGAACCTTTTCTTCTTTCACTAAAAAAGGTCTATATCTTATCTTTTTTCCGGTTGATGGTAATTCCAACTCATATGTCGGCGTTGCAATCTTTGGTAAAGGCATGACAATCCAAATAGTTCAGTTGTGAGTATTTATTAACCTATATTTTGATTTAATTGATTTAATTCTCTACGTGTTCCTGCTCCAGTCAATCCAAGACTGGTGGTTCCTGAAATATTACTATTTGTCGCAGCATCCGAATTTTCTTCAGACTTTTCTTGTTTTTCGGCAATACTTGTTTCTTTTCCGGCAATATATCTTTCATAGTTAAAAGTCACATTTGCTCTCAAAACATCAGAACCACCATATTGAACAGGTGTGGATGAGAAATTTATAGGGAAGGCACCATAAAATGTATACTCTAGTTCTTTTCCTTGACTTGGTTCAAATTTTATAATTTTAATTTTATCACACTTATATCCACTATCAGATTCTCTGGGATATCTCATTCTATAAAAATATCCTTCCCTTGTTTTTCTAATATTATCATTTTCTGATCCATTTGTAATATAGTCCATCCAAAATTCAAATAATTTAATTATTTTATAATCTCGATCAACATAAAATTCTAAACTCATTTCGGTAAAAATTCTAGAGTGTACCATTTTTTCTTGGACACCCATATAATTACCGGCAATATTTGCAGTGGCAAGAGAACTACCAGGAATAGAGGCACTACTGCAACGAAGACCAGCTTCCTCAATAATAAATCGATTATCTACTCCTTTACCACCCAAAAATTTTGTCAGGTCAACACTCAACCCATCAAAAAATACTTGATAGTGAGATGTTTGGGCAGAGTTTGCTATTTTTGAAATGTATTCAGTTATTCTCTTTCTTGATACCGTCATCTAAATAAAATATGCCGACTTAGATTATTAAGTATTTAGATGTCATATAAAGGAAAATATAAACCTTCATATCCTAAGAAATACAAAGGTGACCCAACAAACGTAATTTATCGTTCTTTGTGGGAAAGAAAGTTTATGGTTTATTGTGATAAGAATGAAAATGTTTTGGAATGGAGTAGTGAAGAAATTGCTCTTCCATATAAATCACCTCTTGACAATAGAATTCATCGTTACTTCCCAGACTTTTATATAAAGGTCAAAGAAGGAAACAAAATACAAAAATATTTGGTAGAGATAAAACCCAAAAGACAAGTTTTGGAACCAAAAGTTCCGAAGAGAAAGACAAAGGGTTACATCTATGAAGTGAAGGAATATGTAAAGAATCAGGCAAAGTGGAAATCTGCACAAGAGTTTTGTGAAGATCGTCAGTGGAAATTTAAGATCATGACAGAGGATGATTTAGGTATCCGTCAATGATGTTTCCAACCGATGATAATGATAATCGTGTCAGAGGTGTCGTAAATGGTTTGATAGGTGGTGAAGATCCTGATGACTTAATGGTTGAATTGATGGATGCCGTGAGTGATTCTTATGAAACTATTCCTGAAGTCGGAAAATACTATATTTTTATATACATACCTAAAACACCAAACATACAATATGATCAGAATCCTCTTGTTGCGGTGACAGACATTTTTCGTTGGGGATTTCGTGGGTTTAATTATCACTGGGGACAAGTTCGT